>Ga0187783_10000183_pt1 | contig 47351 bp, 51 predicted proteins | sample 1015_SJ02_MP02_2_FD_132471 | JGI IMG/M metagenome (GOLD analysis project Ga0187783, IMG submission 132471) | Tropical peat soil microbial communities from peatlands in Department of Meta, Colombia - 1015_SJ02_MP02_20_MG | ecosystem: Environmental > Terrestrial > Soil > Wetlands > Peat | place... | reverse complement strand
GCCCTCCGAACGGAAGGGCCAGGAAGCCCACTCTTCAGCCCGGCGCCGGAGGGACGGGATGGTAGGAGGGAAGCCCGGACGCCAGGACGAGCTGGACCGCCGTGCCGCTGCGGGCCGAATCTCTCGGAAGCTCCATACCGCACCCCGACAGGGATTCTCAAGAGCCGGTACGACCCAACCTGCCATCAGAGTTCGGGGTGGGTTACCGGAAGCGCGCGGGATGAGCCACGCTGCGGTCATGCTGGGCCCGGTAGCGGTGGTGGGCAACCGCTGATGATGATCCACCTCGGGGGTCGCATGTCAGCGATCCCAGCACGGTGAGCCGGCGGCCTCCGGTCGAAGAGGGCGTTAGGAACGATCCCGGATCGGCCGGTCACCGCGTCCGGTGGTGCGTCCTACTCCGCGCCGAGCTAATGGTTAACGGACCCAGGTCTTCGGGCGGGTCATGGTGAACGCCGCGCCCGGCGCAAGAGCTCGATTTGCGCGCTATCGACCTTCCGAGAGGAACATTCGGGGACGGCACTTCTGGGCCGTTCCCGAGGGAGGCATCTGCCTGTCCGTATTCCTCATCGCCACTCCGCCGGGCGAGCCCGAGCGAGTGCTTCTCGGTCGTCCGGACCCTCGAGCTCCGTGGGAGTCCATGGCGAGCCTGGAGCCGGAACACATCGCGGCGATGGACGACCGGTGGATCTTGCCCGCGTCCCACCTGCTCGAGTGGGAGTCACCGAACGATGGCGCGGAGCGAGTCGCGCTCGAGCAACTAGGGCTCGCGCCACATCGGCTTCGCGGTCCGGAGGTCCTCTCCGAGACCTATCCTTCCATGATCGACCCGGAGTCGGGTCTGCACTGGGACATCGATTTCGTTTTTCGACTGGACCTGCCGGAAAGCGAACTCGGTCGCCCGCCCGCTTGGCGTGAGTTGGTGTTCCATCCCACCCCCTCGCTCGCTCGGAGCCAGATCGCGCGCGGGCATGGGGACGTCCTCGCGCTCTGTGGATATTCTTGGAAGGATGACCGGCCGCGCCCGGACCCGTGAGCCGCGCGCCGCCCGGACCGCGAGCCACGGGCGAGCGGCCGGGGCGCGCAATCCGCCGCGCTGACCTCGGTGGAGGTGGATCCGCCGCCCTCGATCCGGTCGTCGCGGGACCACCCAGGATGGACACGGGGGGATTTGAACCCCCGACCTCTGCTTTGCGAAAGCAGCGATCTTCCGCTGATCTACGTGCCCGCGCGGGCGGGGAGTCGAGCCCCGCCTTAAGCGCTTTGGAAAACGATCGGCCGGCGCGAAGCGTCCGGCGCGCCGGAGCGCGCGAAGATCGTGCGGGCTAGGCCACGACCGTGGCGAGGGGCGGGCTCTCGGGCTCCTGGCCCGGGCCGCGCGTCGGCGGCTTGCGGCCGCCGGCCGGCCCGCCCGGGGGCGGCGTGGCGGCGGAGGGGGGCGGGCGGCTGCCCGCCGGCGGCTTGGGCGCGGACGGCGGGGCGCGGACCGCGATCAGCACGTGCTCCTCGGGATCGTAGCGCACGAGGCCGGTGTAGCGACCCCAGTTCACGATGTTCTGGACCGCCTCGTCCGCGGTGGCGGAGGTGACCGAGACGAGCTGCGTCAACTGCTCGTCGGTGAGCCGGTGGTCCGGCGCGCTCTCGAGCGCGCGCAGCAGCGTGCGGAAGAGCGTCGTCCTCTTCAGCTGCTCGCGCAGGAGGGACTTGCGCTCGCGGATCGAGTCGCCCAGGTAGCGCTGGCCGAGCTCGGTGAAGGTCGCCCGCCCGTCCTTGACGCGGACGAGGCCCAGCACGCTCGCGAAGTCGAGGGCCGGCAGGATCTCGTCGATCTCCAGGTCGAGGTCGTCCGCGAGCAGCGCGACGTCCTCGGAGCCCTTGTGGCCGCTGAGCAGCACCAAGAGGCCCTGCATCTCGGTCGGGCTACACTTGGGATAGGTGGTCGGCACGTCCGAATCCGGAGGATTCCACCTACCGGGAGACCTCCTATAAGGCTTGTCGCGCGGCGGCGTCGCTCTGCGATGCACTGGCGGCCGGTGACGCGGCGCCGCCCTCGGTGATCAGGGAGTAGACGCGGTCCGTGAGCTCGTAGAACGCGCTGCTCTTTCGGTCGCGCGGTCGGGGCAGATCGACCGGCACCTGGGCGAGCAGGTGCGCGGGACGGCGTGAGAGCACGAGGATGCGGTCGGCGAGCTGGATCGCTTCCTCGATGTTGTGGCTGACGAGCAGGACGGCCTCGGGCGGCAGCTCGGGGTCGCGCCAGAGCTGCAGCACCTCTTCGCGGAGGCCCTCCGCGGTCAGCGGATCGAGCGCGCTGAACGGCTCGTCCATGAGCAGCACCGCCGGCTCCACGGCGAGCGCGCGCGCGAGGCCGACGCGCTGGCGCATCCCGCCGGACAGCTCGCGTGGGTAGGCCTCCTGGAAGCCGTCGAGGCCGGTGACCGAGATGTATCGCTCCACCTGGTTGTGGATCCGATCGGGCGCCCAGCCAAGGGCCTCGAGACCGAAGCCGACGTTCTGCGCGACCGTCAGCCAGGGGAACAGGGCGAAGCTCTGGAACACCATCGCCATCTTCGAGCAGACCGAGGTCACCGGCGCGTCGCGGAACAGGATCCGGCCGGCGCTGGGCCGGTCGAGCCCCTGGATCAGCCGCATCAGCGTCGACTTACCGCACCCCGACGGGCCGACGATCGCGAGGAAGTCGGAGTCCTTGACGTCGAAGGAGATGTCCTGCATGATGCTGATCGAGCCGTGGCGGCCCGCGAACGACTTGTCGACATGCTCGACCTGGATCAGCGACATCGCAGGCTCCGCCCGACCCGGTCCGGGACCGGTCAATCGTACCGGTACTTGTCGACCGCCCGGCGGTAGAGCGGCTTCCATATGAGTTCGTTGATGGCGACCACCGTCGCGACGAGCGTGAGGATCGCGGCGACCATCAGCGGCCAGCCCTCGTTGTTCGGGAGCGTGTAGCCGAGGTCGATCGCCTGGCCGATCCCGAACAGGCTGAGCGTGTGCGCGCCGCTGCCGGTGAGGTACTCCGCGACGATCAGCGTGTTCCATCCGCCCCCGAACGCCGTGATCGAACCGGTGATGAGGGCCGGGAAGATCCCCGGCAGCAGGACCCGGGTCAGGAACGCCCGGCCCCGGATACCGAACGACCGCGCGGCTTCCTCGAGGTCGGGCGGCAGGCCGCGGATGCCGGAGAGGACGTTGAAGAACAGGTACCAGATCATGCCGGTCATCAGCATCAGGACCGCCGCGCCCTCCGCCGAGATGTACGGGATCAGCTCGAAGATGATCACCGGGAACAGCGCCGTCGCCGGGAACGAAGCGATCACCTCCACGATCGGCATCCCGACGCGCGAGCTCTGGCCGCGACGGGCGAAGTACAGCGCGAGCGGCAGCGAGATCGCCAGGCACAGCGCGTAGGCCGCGACGACGCGCAGGGCCGAGGCGCCCATCGCGAGCGGCAGCAGCTCGATCGAGCGGAGCACGCTCGGCACGATTGGGTGGGAGAACACGTGGTAGACGCCGACGACGATCGCGATCAGCATCAGCCAGGCGACGACGAGGATCACGCCGACGGCGACGACGTTCACGTAGTCGCGCCGGTGGCTGTCCGGGCGGGCCGGGCGGACCGTGATGGCCGCGAGCTGGACGAGCGGGGTGCTGATCCGCGTGACGCCGGTGCGGACGCCCCGCGTCACGTACGCCGCGGCCCGGCGGAACGGGTTCGGGGCGGCGCCGGCGACGCTGGACGAGCCGATCTCGACCTCACCGCTCGGGGAGGTGTCGTAGCGGAACCGCTCGGCCCACTTGCTCAGCGGTCGCCAGACCGCGAAGTCGAGCGCGGCGTTCACGATGACGAGCACCAGGATCCCGGCGAGGAACGCGGCGGTCTCGTGGTTGAGCGACGCGAAGTAGAGGTAGCTGCCGATGCCCGGCAGGATCGACGAGCTCGAGGACGAGTTCGTCGTGAAGATCTCCGCCTCGACCAGGAAGAACCAGCCGGCGGTCCACGACAGCACGGTGTTGTAGACGAGGCGGTTGATCGTCGCCGGGTAGAGCACCCGGCGGAAGAGGAGCCATCCGCGAAGCCGGAAGGTCGCCGCCGCCTCCTTGAGCTCGGCCGGCAGCGTCTTCAGCGACTCGTAGACGCCGAAGACCATGTTCCAGGCCATCGACGTGAAGATGAGGAACACGGAGGCGAGGTTCGGGCCCGGCCAGCTGTTCGGCGTGAGCGAGGCGAAGAAGACGATCGCGATGGGAAAGAATCCGAGGATGGGGACCGATTGGAGGATGTCGAGGATCGGGATCATGACGCGCTCGCCCGTGCGGTGGGTGGCCGCGTAGTAACCGTAGGCGAGCGCGAAGCCGAGCGACAGCGCGTAGGCCGCGCTCATCCGAAGGAACGAGTAACTGACGTCGAGGCCGGCTGTCGGCAGGTACGCGGCGAAGCTCCCCAGCGAGGAGGCCGCCGTGGCGGCGATGCTCAGCCCGACGACGAGCGGGATCGCGGCGTAGAGGAGTGCGGAGCGCCAGGCGGACGGGCGGAACGGATCGGGCGCGGGCCGGACGCGCGGCTCGGTGGGGGCGATCGTGCCTGACTCGGCCATGCGCCCTCCGCTGCGCGGACCGGGGTCGGACCGCCCACGGCTATTTGGAGAGGACGGTGCGCCGGCGGTGACCGGCGTCCGGTCGCGCGCCGGGGGCGCCCGCGCGCGGCAACGTTTATCAATCGACCCCGGCTCGTGGACGCGTAGCCCCGTGGTGTAGTGGCCAATCATGCGAGACTCTGGATCTCGCGACGCAGGTTCGAACGCCGCGGGGGTCCGCGACCCCGCCGGCCGGAACTCCTGCCGGGGCTACTTCGCGGGCCGCGTTCCACTTCCGGTGCGGGGGTGCTCCAGCTCGGCCAAACGCTCCGCGCGCGCGGACCGGGCCAGCGAGGCAGGGCCTAGGACCCTGTTGCCCAGGGCATGCGCCGGTTCAAAGGGCCGAGCGGCCGCGTCGGCCGCTCGCCGGAAACTCCGGCCCCCCGCATCCCGACGGCCCGTCTGATCGCGAGCCTCGCATGGACGATCTGCCCAACCCACCGGACGTGCTGCGGTCGTCGCCGGAGGACGCCGACCGCCTCCTCGACCGCCTCGAGCGCAAGGTCCCGGTGCGCCCCGCGCTCGCGGCGATCCCGTCGCTCGGGTTCACCGAGGCGATCGTCTTCGGGGACACGCACGGGGACTGGCGGTCCACCCTCGAGATCGAACGGCGCTTCCTGTCAGACGGCGGAGGGCCGCGGTGCCTCGTGGGGCTCGGGGACTACGTCGACCGCCATCCGGCCGACTGCGGCGAAGGCTCGGTCGCGAACGCCCTGCGGCTGCTCGGGCTCGTGGCGCGATACCCGGATCGGGTGTTCCTCCTGCAGGGCAACCACGAGACGACGCGCCGGATCCCGGTCATCCCGCAGACGCTGCCCGAGGAGGTCGACCAGCTCTGGGGCCCGCAGGTCCGTCGTTACGTTCGACTGCTCGCCCTGCTCGAGCGGGGGCCCCTCGCCGCGACGAGCTCGAACGGCGTCTACTTCGCGCATGCTGGCTTCCCCCGCGGGGCGCTGGCCCCCAACTGGCGCGAGTCGTTCGAGCACCTCGACGACGAGCGTCTCGCCGAGCTCGTTTGGGCCGAGTGCGACGCCTCGCGCAGCCGGCGCGGCGTCTCCGACGCCTGGGGGGCACGCGAACTGGCCTCGTTCCTGGCTCAGGCGCACCTGAGCCTCTTCCTGCGCGGCCACGACCCGGACCTCACCGGCCGGCCGCTCTACGGGGAGCGGTGCCTCACGCTCCACACCACGCGCGTCTTCGAGCGATTCGGAGGCGTCATCGTCGCGCACGTCCCGCTCGATCGCCCGCTCTCCTCGGTCGCGGAGCTGCGCGTCGAGCACCTGCCCACCGAGGGCCAGCGCTACCCCCCGGTGGACTAGGCGGGCGCGCCCCCGAAGAGCCGCCGTTCGGCGGCGCGCACCTCCTCCGCGCTCGTCGCGGCCCGGTAGGCGCTCAGCCGCTCGGCATTGACGACGAGGAACTGCTCGCTGCCGCGGAAGCCGGCGAGGAGGCGTTCGGCCTCCCGGGGACGGCCCGTCAGGGCGAGGGCCGCGGCGAGTGCCTCGACCGTGTTGAGCTCCGCCAGCCGACCGTAGTGCTGCGGGTTGGTGGCGATGAGGAGCGGCAAGCGACGGCGCGCGAGCGGAGACGACCCCGGCGCCGCCGGCGGCAGGAGCCGGCCCCGGTCGGCGAGCCGGTTCCAGGAGCAATCGACCGCCACGATCCCGGCCCGCTCGGCCCGCGGGGCGTCCGCCGGGCTGAGGGGACGGGGCGCGTACGGGTCGAGCAGCACGGGGGCCGGCCCCCCGCGCTCGCGGGCCCGGAACTCGCGGACGAGGCCGTGGCGGACCAGCCGCCGGCCCGTGCACGCGCGCGGATGGTCGTCCCCAACGAGGACGAGGAAGAGCGGGACCGCCCCGCTAGGCGGCGGGCTGGGCGTACTCCCGAAAGATCGCATGGAGCTCGCGGGTCAGGCGGAGCGCTTCGACCTTCGGCCGCTGCCAGAGGTTCCGCCCGAAGATGATCCCCGTCGCGCCCGCGTCCATCGAGGAGCGGACCTTTTCGACGAGGTCCTCGTCGCCGACCTTCTCGCCGCCCGAGACGAGGACCAGGGCACGGCCCGCGCTCTCGACGACCTTGCGGAACGCCTCCGTCGGCGACAGCCGCAGGGAGTTGTACGGCGGGGGGCTGTCCGCGTCCTTGCTCGAGACCACCGGATAGTTCACCTTCACGATGTCGGCCCCGAGCTCGAGCGCGACGCGCGCCGCGTAGTCGATCGCGTAGAGGCTCTCCTTCCCGCCCTTCTTTGCGACCGCCTCCCCCCGCGGGTAGGCCCAGACGATCACCGGCATCCCGAAGCGCTCGGCCGCGAGTCGGACCTCGGTGAACTGGCGGAGGTCCCGGTCCTGGCTCGGCGAGCCCACGTAGATCGTGTAGCCGACGGCGTCCGCGCCCAGGCGCACCGCGTCCTCGACGGTGCCCGTGAGCGGGCTGAACGCTTCCGCGTCCGAGGGGATCGCCGTCTTGCCGTTGAGCTTGAGGATCAGCGGGACGTCGCCCGCGTACTCGTGGAAGTACTTCTCGGCGAGGCCGACGTGCAACGCGATCGCGCTGAAGCGGCCCTCCCGCGCGAGCTCGTACTGATAGCGCGGGTCGAGCGCCTCCGGGTTCGCGAAGAAGTCGACCGGCCCGTGCTCGAGCCCCTGGTCGATCGGGAGGACGAGCAGCGTCCCTCCTCCGGGTCCGTGGTCGTAGAGGAGCCGCTTGAGGCGCGTGCGCTTGCCCGGCCCGAGGCCAAGCTGTCCCAGAGGCGGGCGCGGATAGCGCCGGCCGCGCGCGGCCGCGCCACCGGGCGCCGCATCGGCCGTCGGCGGACGCGCGGCGGACTCGCTCACGGCGTACCCCTCTCGCTCGACCGGGCGCGCCGATTTAACGGTTGGCGCGCACCGGCGCGGGTCCGCGGCGGCGCGCGGCGGCCGGAACCCTTAACCTTCGGCCGTCGGTAGGTGGGCACCCCGGCCGGTCCGGGCGTTCGATGCGACCGCAGGTCATCATCATCGCCACCCTCCTGCTCAACGCGGCCCTCTTCCTGTTCAATCTGTCCGTCGCCGTACTCACCGGCAGCCGCTCGGTCCTCGCCGAGGCGATCTTCACGATCACCGACATCGTCGGGAGCGGCCTGCTCCTGTGGGGGCTGTATCTGTCGCGGCGACCCGCCTCGCACGAGTACCCGTTCGGACGCGGCAAGGAGCGCTTCTTCTGGGCGTTCGTCTCGATCGTGATCACGTTCACCGTCGCGGGCGTGCTGGCGCTGACGGAGGGCATCGACCAGATCGTCTCGCCCCGGCCGATCGTCCACGTGCTCTACGCCCTCGCGGTGGTCGCCGCCACGCTCGGCGTCAGCATCGCGAGCATCCTGGTCACCTTACGCGAGCTGCGCCTGGGCAGGGTCACCCTCTCCGCGCTATTGGAGTCGGCGAACCAGGGGCTGAAGTCGATCTTCTACCAGGACGTCGTCACGGCCGGCGCCAGCGCGGCGGCCTTCCTAGGCCTCTTCCTCGTCCACCAGACCGGGAGCGCGGTCCCGGACGGCATCGGGGCGGCCACGGAGGGCCTGATCCTCCTCGGGACCGGTTTCGTGCTCGCGGCCGAGAGCCGCGAGTACCTCATCGGGCGAGCGCTCGCGCCCGAGTACGGCCGTCGGATGCTGGCGCTGATCGAGCAGAACCCGAACGTCGCGAAGGTGCGGAGCCTCCAGTCGATGCTGCTCGGGCCCGACGACGCGCTGCTCGCGCTGAAGATCAACTTCCACGATGGGCTCACGACCGACCAGATCGAGGCGGCGATCGACCAGGTGACGCACACCCTGCGCTCGGCCTACCCGATTCTGCGCCACATCGTCATCGAGCCGGAGTCGTAGCGGACGCGCGTCCGACGCGACGCAGGTCCCGGTAGCGCGCGAACGTGAGGCCGACGAGCGCGACGGCGATGCCGGCAAAGAACACGAAGAGCCCCGGGTTCCCCCAGCGCGCCGTGAGCTGCGTCGCCCCGACGAGGCCCAGGACCATCCCGAGCGAGATCGTAAGCGAGTAGATCGCCATCGTCGTCGCCCGGCTCATCGTCCGGGCGAGATCGGCGAGCGCCGCGAGGGCCGCGGGCCCGTAGGCCAGCGCCGCGACGGCGCTCACCCCGAGGGCGCCGATCAGTGGGATCGACGGCCCGTAGGCGAGCAGCGCGGCGGCCGAAGTCATCGTGCCGACGAATCCGGTCACGCCGACGGTCATCAGCCGCATGCGGCCGAAGCGGTCGGCGAGGCGACCGAACTGAGGCTGGGAGAGCACGAGGAAGACGCTCGCGACGGCGATCCCCGCCGCGATCCAGGTCAGGGGATAGCCGGTACTCTTCGCCGCGGAGCCGAAGAAGACCAGGACGTAGCCGATCAGCATGTAGATCACGAGCCAGGGCAGCGTGACGAGCAGCACGTTGCGGCGGAAGGCCTGGCCCAAGATTTCCGCCGGCGACGATCGCGGGAATGCCGGCCCCGGTGGCAGGTGGCGGACGAGCGCCAGCGCGACGAGCAGGCCGACGAGCAGGATCGCCGCCCCCGCGAGGAAAACGAGGCCGAGCTCCCCGACGGCGAGCGTCCCGAGGATCGCGATCCCGAAGGCGTAGCCGCCGAGCCAGCCGGCGAGGTTCATCGCATCGAACCGCCCCATCTCGAAGCCGCGCTCGCCGCTCCCCGAGCGGTCGGCGATGACGGCGAGGCTCGCGGCCAGGATCGCGCCGCTCGCGATCCCGAAGACGAAATCGATCGCGCCGAGCGCGAGCGGCGAACGGGTGGTGGCGACCAGCGCGAACAGCACCGCCGCGGTGATCATCCCGCCGAAGAGCACGGGGAAGCGACCGATCCGGTCGGCGACGATCCCCGAGGCGAGGACCGTCGAGAACTCCCCGACCGACGCCATCGCGGTCACGAGCCCGACCGTCGCGGTATCGTTCGCGTTGAGGTTGCCGCTCGCGTGGCCGGCGATGTAGGTCGCGAACACCGCGAGGGTGATGCCGAAGGCGAAGCGAACGAAGAACGTCGCACCGAAGACGGCGCCGAGCGACCGGCGGTGGACGGTCTCGTCGATCGGCGCAGCAGGGGCGACCACGGCTGCGATCAGGCCGAGTGCGGCCGCTCGATCAGCTCGATCCAGACGTCGTTGGGATCGAGGAGGAAGGCGATCCGCGACGAGCCGCCCGAGAGGCGGTACGGCTCCTTCGCGACGCGGACGCCCTTCGTGCGGACCCGCATCAGGAACGCGTCCATCTCCGCGACCTCGAAGGCGAGGTGGTCGAGCTGCTCGCCCGCTTCGAACGCGTCCTTCCCGTCCCAGTGAGTGAGCTCGATCCGCGCCCCGGAGGCCGGATCGCGAACGAAGGCGATCTCGGCGTGGTTCTCGGGGATCGTGCGTCGCCGCTCGAACTCGAGGCCGAGCACCTCGGTGTAGAAGGCGAGGCTCTCGGCCATGTTGCGCACGGTGATCGAGGTGTGCAGGAACCGCACGGCCCCCTCCTAGCCCCGGAGCCGTGGCTCGTCCATCTAAACCTTCGCCCGGATCGGGGCCGCCGCCCCTACGGGTGTCCGAAGACGACCCGGATCGGGGACGCACCCGGCACCTGGTCGCGCTCGACGCGCACGAAGCCAACGCGTTCGAACTGCAGGATCTCGCCCGGGAGCGCGGCAGCGAGGGCATGCTCACCGAGCCCGGCGCGGTGCGCCCCCTCGACGTCGAGCAGGTCGACCGGCACCGCGCCGTCCGCTCCGACCCACTGGAGTCGCGGAAGCTTGCGGTTCTCCCGGCCCGTGAACCGCGCGCGCAGCGTGCCGCCGACCGGCGGGATCGACTCCGGCAGTCGGATGTTGGCGAGGTCCTTGAGGCGCACTTCGGCGCCCGAGCGTGGGGCGAGGTCCGTCGCGGCCAGGAAGAACGCCGGTCCGGCGGGGACCTCTCGGGTTCCGAGCTCGGGGCGGTCCGGATGGTTGGCCAGGCGCGCGGTCCGCAGGTCCTCGGGGAAGCCATCGACCTCGAGCCGGACCGGATCCGCGACGAACGCCCGTCGGATCGCCAGACGGTCGATGCGTTTGCGATTCTCCGCGTAGAGCGTTTCGGCCGGCACCTCGATGTCGGCGAGGCTCATTCCGAAGGAGAGGATGAACGCCTTCAGCGACTCCATCGAGATCCCGCGACGGTCGAGGGAGCGCAACGACCAGGTCCGGGGGTCGGCCCACCCGTCGTAGAGACCGGACTTCACCTCGCGGTAGGCCTTCGATTTCGCGACCTTCGCCTCGCGCACCCGCAGGATCCCCCAGTGGACGAACGGCGGACCGGTGATCCCGAGCAGGTCCCAGATGTACCGCTGCATCCGGTCCTCCATCACCAGGTCCTTGCCCCGGAGTACATGGGTCACCCCGAGCTCAATGTCGTCCACGGCCCACGAGAACTCGAGCAGGGGCCAGACCTTGAATCGGTGACCGACGCGCGGGTGGTCGAGATCGCTGAGCCGGAACAGCACGCGGTCCCGGAACGCGGGATCGGGGTCGGCGAGGTCGGTCTTCAGTCGCAGCACCGCCTCGCCGGGGGCGAACTCCCCCGCGAGCATCCGATCCCACTCCGCCCGGGCCTCCTCGGGCGTCTGCCCGCGCTCCGGGCAGGCGACGCCGGCCGCCCGCCGCTCGCGGAGCAGCTCGGGCGCGCACCGGCAGACGTAGGCGCGGCCCCGCTCGATGACCCGCTCGGCCCACGGATAGAATCGCGCGATGCGGTCCGACTTGTAGACGACCGAATCCGGGCGGACCCCCGCGAGCTCGCAGTCGCCGAGGATGAGGTCGAAGAACTCGGTCTCGACGCGCTTTTCCTCCGAGCCGACGGTGTCGTCGAAGACGAGGAGCAACCGGCCGTCGTAGCGCTCCCGGTAGTACTGGTGCGCGAAGAGCATCCGGCCGTGGCCGATGTGCAGGACACCGCTCGGGAACGGGGCCATCCGCAGCACGACCCGGCCCGACTCGGCCCCCGGCAGCTCCGGGAAGTCCGCGCCCTCGTGGCGGGCCTCCCGCGGAGGGGCAGCCATCGGTCCTCCGAGTCTCGCGAGCTCGCCCGCGCGCGCCTCGGGCGCCAGCCGGGCGACCTCGGCGACGAGCCCATCGACCAGCGTGGTGACCGCCGCCGCCTCCGAGCGCAGCGCGGGTTCGGAGGAAAGGAGGCGCGCGACGATCGGCCCGGCCCGCGGCGCGTCGCTGTGCGCGATCGCGTTCTCCAGCGCCAGCCGCCGCGCCCGCGTGGCGAGGTCCGGCGGCAGCGTCACGCCCGGCGCGACCGCGGTGTGGATTAAAGCCGTTCTCCGCGCGAGCGCGCTTCGGCGGCCCGCCCCGCGGTGGGGCCCCCTGGCCCACGTCGCGCGATCGTCTCGGCGACCGCGTCGGCGAGCGAGATCTCGCCTCGGAGAACGCGGTGGGCGGACGCGCGCGGGATCGTCACGAGCCCGCCGCTCCCCTCCCGGCTGAGTCGCTGGAGGTTGGCGACCTCACCGGGCGTGAACGTCGTGGGGAGCGCGGCGCGGACCTCCCGTCCGAGCCCGGCCGCGATCGATCGCGCCGCCGCGGGGTCCCGCGGCCGTCGGTGGCCCCGGGGCGTGGTCCCCTGCTCGTCGACGAGCTCCACCCAGCGGTGGTGGGCCAGGAGCTCGTTGACGAGACGATTGCGTCGGGGCGGGTCGCCCGAGCCGACGCGGAAGACAACGTGACGCGACGGGAACTGCCGCCGCAGGTGGACGGCGAACGGGCCGGCCGCCTCGGGGGACTCGAGCACTCCCTCGCCCAGGCATCGGCGGCCCGAGAGGATCGCGTACCCCGGCCGGGGACCGGGATCGAGGCCGACGACGAGCTCCTCCTCCGAGCGGCCGGGCTCCAGCGCGTGCGAGACAGCGGCGCTGAGGGCGCGGCGATCCCCATCCTCGGCGACCGCGAGGACGTTCGGATGAGAGATGGACGCGGCCTCGGCCCGCGAGGTCAGCACCACGGCGACCCGGTCCGGGATACGCTGCCCGGGCAGGAGGCTCACCGACGGAAGGCGGCGCTCCCGCAGAAAACCCGCGAGCTCGCTGTAGAGCACCGGGTCCCGGGTGATCAGCGCTACCGACCGGGGTCTCACCGGCCGCACGGACGATGATATACGCCATTAACCTTGCCCCCGACGTGCCGGCGTGCCAGCACTGCGGCGAGCTCGCCGCGGATGGTGCGCTCTTCTGCCCGAAGTGCGGCTACACCCTGCCGCAGGTCGACACGAGCCTCCCACCGCCTCCCCCGCCCCGGCTCGCGCCCGTCGCGGCCGCGCCCGCTCGGCCCGGGGTGCCGATCCCGCCGCCGCCCGCCTCGGCCGGCCCCGGGGCGTACCCGCTCGCGCCCGGAACGATCGCGGCGGCGACGCCGGCGATGCCGCCTCCGCCGAGTGGAAAGTACTGCATCCGTTGCGGCACGATCATCTCTCGCGCCGCCGTGTACTGCCCGGTATGCCAGCAACCGCAAACACCGTGAGGCGGGGCGGCCGGCGCGGACGCCGAAGTTCGGCCATGGTCCGGATCGCGCGAGAGCGAGTCACGACGCTCTTCGCGCTGGCGGATAGCGAAGCCTCGGCGGGACGGCCGGCCCTGGCCGACCGGTACGTCCGGCTCGCCCGTCGCATCGGAACTCGCTACAACGTCCGTCTCCTCCCGGAATTCCGAGAACTGTACTGCCGCGGTTGCTCGACGTACTGGATCGAGGGACGGACCGTGCGCACGCGCCTGAGGGCCGGCCGGCGGGTGCGGACCTGTCTCGCGTGCGGACGCGCCCGCCGAACGCGCCTCCGCGGACCGGTGCGCGCGCCGTCCGGCGCGCTCGAGGTTGGTCCGCCGACCGCCACACCGGACGAGCCGGCGCTAGTCGACGACGCGGGGGATGACGACCGACTCGATGCGCTCGAGGACGACGAGTCGCCGGTGGAATAATGACCCGCTGCTCCTTCGGAGTAGCGCGCCGGGGTGGCCGAGCGGCCAAAGGCGGCAGACTCAAGATCTGCTCTCGCAGGAGTTCCCAGGTTCGAATCCTGGCCCCGGCAGACATCTCGACTCGGGCCGGCGCGTCGCGCGTTCTCGAGCAAAGGAGCGCCCGTCGCCACGGGAAACCAGCGAGTTCTTCTGAGCCGGGCGTGGGACGACCAAGTCACGTGGAGCTTACCCGCGGTTGGCGAAGACCGCATTTCATTCGTGGCCGCACCGTGGGCAGTGTCTGATACGAACCGCTCCATGCGGCGTCGGCCAAGGATTTACCGCGCCGAAGGCCTCAGGCCGGTATGGGCATTCGGATCGAGGCGGACGTCGTGATCCCCGGATCGGGTGACCCGATTCGGGGCGGCTGTGTGATAATTGAAGGGCCAACGATCACCTATGCTGGACCGGTAGAGGGGTCCCCAGCCGCCGGACCTTCGGACACTACCGTGTCGGTTCCGGCGGTCATGCCCGGATTATGGGATTGTCACACTCACTTCGCCGGGCGCCGCAAGCTCTCGATGGAGGAAACCATCTACACTTCGCATCCCGTGGCCCTCATACGTTCGGTCGCGGATGCCGAGAGGGTCCTTCGTGCCGTATTCACGTCGATTCGCGAGCTCGGAGGACTCGGCATCTTCCTCAGCCGCGGTGTGAACGAAGGCTCGATCCCCGGTCCGAAGATCTACGCCTCGGGTACGATCCTCAGCACCACCGGCGGGCACGGAGATGCGCACGCCTTCCCGATCGAGTACGTGAACTATCTGCGGCACCAGCTCGAACTGCCGGGGCCGTGTGATGGCGTTCCCGAGTGTCTACTCGCGGTGCGGAAGGTACTTCGATTGGGCGCTTCCGTCGTCAAAGTTTGTGCCTCCGGAGGGGTGATGAGCGACCTCGACGATCCAAGGCATCAGCAGTTCTCTGACGAGGAGCTACGGGCGATTGTCGACGAGGCCGCTCGGGCCGAGCGAATTGTGGCGGCGCATTGTCATGGCAAGGCCGGCATTATGGCGGCGCTCCGAGCCGGAGCCAGGACCATCGAACATGGGACGTATCTTGACGAGGAGGCCGCCGATCTCATGGTGGAGAAGGGGGCAATCCTGGTCCCCACCCTCTCGGTCCAGGCCCTCGCGACATCGGGAGCGGGAGAAGGAATGCCGGAGCACAAGCTTGAGAAGGGACGGAAGGTCTCCGCCGAGGCTCAGCGCGCCATGCGGCTGGCGGTTCGGAAGAAGGTCCCCATCGCGATGGGGACCGACATCGGCCTCTCCGGCGAGGTGGGCCCGCTCCGTTGGGGCCGCAACGGCCACGAGCTGGCCTTGATGGTCGAGCAGATGGGGATGTCGCCGCTGGAGGCCATCCGATCCAGCACGGCGCTGGGTCCGATGACTCTCGGTCCCCAAGCACCCAGATCGGGGCGGCTTCAGCCGGGTTTCGCCGCGGATGTGATTGCCCTCCGAGAAGATCCTTTGAAGCGGATTGCAGTCCTCGGTGAGCCGGAGCACGTCCTCAAGGTGTGGAAGGATGGAAAGCTGGCCGTCGACCGCGCTGCTCTCGATTAGTTCGTCCTTGGTACCAGTGCCGAAGGAGGCGACCAGGACTCCGGCCGATCGCCGGTTCGAAGAGAAAACCGAATGGCGTTCAGGATGCGCAGGGTTCCGACGGTTCGATGCGGTCGTCGGCGTTGACTCCGAGATGAGCCCACGTTACGGGAGATCTCCCGCTCGCGCGGGAGCTCCCGAATGCGTCCCATCGTTCCCCGTGACCGAGTTTGACCGCGGTAGAGGGGTGGCGACTGGGCCCTCAGGTGGCTGCGATCCCTCCGAGGAGCGGCTCACACGGCTCGGTGGCAGATAGTGGATCCGGGCAATGTCCCGGATCCGAAGTGTGAGGGCTAGTTCTGGCCCCGGCACCCTGGGATTCGTCCATCCTCTAGACGGATCTCGCTTGAGCATTTCCGGGCCGCCTCGACGCATGCCGGGCCCGTGCGCAGGGGCAGGTGGGCCCGAAATCGGATCGGACCGGAGGGCGGCCGTCGGGTCCGGAGGCGTCCCGGCCGCGAGTCCGGATCGGTCCGAAGGCTTCCGATCGAAGGGTCACGCGAACCCATCGACCGCGCCCGGCCGGCCTCGGACGCGGATCTTGAGAGCGCTCGGAGACCCTCCCGTTGGGGGAAGGGTCGTCGCGCCGGGTCGGGGTGCCGCCCCTTGCCCTGTACAGGACGGAGGGCGACCTCCTCCTTGGGCAGGACGGCCCTCAGTTGATGTCGAACTCGTTGCCCTCGGGGTCCAGCATGGCGACCGCGTAGTGGTCCACGCCCTCCTCGTAGAGCGTCTCGAGTCGAGTCGCCCCCAGGTCCTCGAGGCGGGACGCCTCCGCCTCCACCTGGTCCTTCCGCATCGCCAGCGGGAGTTCGCGGCCCCCGCTCGCCTTGATATCAAAATGGAGTCGATTGTGGCCGGTCTTCGCCTCCGGCACCGCGTGAAACCAGATGCGCGGCCCCGCTCCCTTCGGATCGACGATCGACTCCGGACCGGTCACCGCCCGGAGCTCCGTGTCGGCGATACCCATGCTCTGCCAGTATTCGCGCCAACCGGCAAAGCCGTCCGGTGGTGGCTCCGGTTGGTAACGAAGGGCCGACGACCAGAACGCAACCACCCGATCCGGATCCCGACAATCGATCACGATCTGGAAGCGCACGGACATCTCACTTCACCCGCGCCGCCGCGGACGCGGGCCTCGGTCTTAAGGGAGGGCGGAGTCGGCGTCAGTATCCTATTCGTGCCCGCGGCGCAAGGCCGGTACGGCCTCGGACGAGCCTCGGGGCCGCGATCCGGACCACGCTAGCGGGAACCTTTCCCGAAGAACGGCGCTGCGGACCGGGCGCTTCCGTGGCTCGAGCGGGATCCGGAGCGACCCGTCCGGCGGGCGAGCGCTCGGAGCAGACGGTAAGGAGCTCGAGCGACTGCGCCGCGGCACCGCTCCAGCAGAGGGACCGTGAATCGATCCGAGCTCGGCCGGAAGTCGCGACGCGCGGGCACGCCCGCCGCTCGTCCGCTGATGTTCCATCGTCTGGCCGCCTACTACGACGACCTGGTCGGCGGGAAGGACTACGCGCTGGAGGCGCGTCACCTCGAGGCCCTCGCCGGCCGGCTCCGGCGCTCGACGGGCCGGCGATGGCTCGATGTGGCGTGCGGGACGGGCCGGCACCTCAGCTACCTGCGCCGGCACTTCGAGGTCCGGGGCATCGACCGCAGCCCGGAGATGCTGCGCGTCGCGCGCCGACGCCTGCCCGGGGTCCGCCTCGAGGTGGGTGACATGCGAACCTTCCGTCTGAACGCGGAGTTCGACGTCGTGAGCTGCCTCTTCAGCGCGATCGGTCACCTGCGAAGCGAACGCGAGCTCGGGGCCACCTTCGCGAACTTCCAGCGCCACCTGAAGCCGGGAGGCATCGTGATCGTCGAGCCGTGGATCGATCCGGCCGACTTCCGCCCGGGGTTCGTGCACGCGATGGCGCGGGAGAGCCCGTCGGCCTCGGTCGTCCGGATGGCCTTCTCCTCGCGCCAGGGGCGGCGCTCGCTCGTCCACTTCCACTACCTCATCGGGGCGCCAGGCCGCCGGGTGCAGCACTTCGAGGAGGTCGACCTCGGGCTCCTGGTCCCCCGCGCTCGGTTGTGCGCCCTCATGCGTCGCGCCGGGCTGACGGCCCGCTTCCTCCGCAAGGGGTTGCCCTCGGGTCGGGGGCTGCTGGTCGGACGCAAGCGCTACGCGCCGCGAGCGGCCGGCCGGGCGGGGCAGCGTTCCTTCCGGCGATCCCGTCCGGTGAATAGGCCGGCGAGCCGCCGCTCCGGGATTCGGAAGCGCCGCGCCGTGTAGGCCGCCCTGCGGCCGACGTTCCGCACCCCGGCGGTCCGCCCGAGCCGGCGCGTTCCGTCCGCGGCGGCCCGGCAAGCTCCGGGCGGGGCACGCCTGGGTCCTGGCTTCCGTCGTCGGTGGTTTCGAGCGGAGGTCCGCGCCGCGTCGACGAGCGGCCGATGCCGACCTCAGGCCCGGACTCGAGCCATCGCGCGCGCGAGCCCGGCGTCGAACGCGTCCGGCCTCGAGAGGTTCAGCAGATGGTCCGCGCCCGCGACGAGTTCTAGCTGGGCGCCGGGGATTCCCCGCGCGAGATAGTTCGCGAGGTGGGGCATCGCGGGATTGTCCCGATCCCCGACCAGCAGGACGGTCGGCACCCGGATCTGCGCGAGCCGGCCGGCCGCCGGTGGCCCCGCGCGCGTCTCGAACCGGCCGGAGCGCTCCTCGAAGACTTCCGGCGCGTTGTCCCGGACCATCGTGCGGAAGAGCTCGAGCTCTCGACCGCTGAGCGCGGAGGCCCACAACTCGCGCAGCCGCTCCGTGGCCTCTTCCAGATGTCCGGCGGTCCAGGCCTCGACCGCGGCTTGGGAGAGCCGCTCGTCGCGCTCGAAGGTCGCCTTTCCGCCCGGGACGTGCTCGTAGTCCATGCCCGAGTACCCCGGCGCGACGAGCAACAGACCGCCGACCCGATCGGGATGGGCCAGGGTGAGGTCGAGCGCGACCTTTCCGCCCATGCTCGGGCCCACGAGGAGCGGGCGCTCGAGGCGAGCGTGATCGAGCAGCGCCAACAGGTCATCGACCGGGGAGAAGGAGGAGGACGCCGGGCGCGAGCCTCCGTACCCCCGGAAATCGTAGCGGAGCACGCGGTGATCATGGGCGAGCGCCCCGAACTCACGGTGCCACATGCGCCGGTCCGCGATCCCTTCGTGGAGCAGCACGACCGCCGGCCCGCGACCGCTGTCCTCGAAGGCGATCGCGCCCCCGGATACTTCCAGCGTCTTCGTGTCCGCGGTCTCGGCCATGGCGCTGGCAAGCCCGCGCCCCCGTAAGACCCATCCGGGAGGGAATGAAACGGTCCACGCCAGACCGCCGCGCGGACGTGGCGTGCACCGTCCCGCCGACCGCTGTCGCTCGGTCCGCGGCGGTGCGGACGCCCCCGGACCGGGAAACGCCGCGCCGGATCAGCGGAACGCCGACCCGAACCGACGGTCGAGAGCCGGCGCACCCCCGGCGCCCGCTTCGGCCGGGCCAGTTGGACCCCTCCTCACGACGGATCCGGTCGCTCGCCGGCAGCGATAAGTGCCGGGTGCGTTCGCCCGCGCATCGAGATGGCGGACATTCCCTGGGCCCAGCTCGCCGAATTCTATGACGCGAAGCAGGGCGACCGGGGCGACCTGTGGCACCGACACCTCATCGACCCGGTGGTCCTGCGTCGCCTCGGATCCGTCCGGGGCCTGGCGGTGCTCGACCTTGCCTGCGGCAATGGCTACCTTTCCCGTCGGATCAAACGGGCCGGGGCGCGCGAGGTGCTGGGCGTCGACGCCTCCGCGCCGATCATCGCCCGCGCCCGGCAGCGCGAGGCGGCACGACCGCTCGGGATCCGATACCTCGTGCGCGACGCGGCCGCGCTGCGCGGCGTCGCGAGCGCGCGCTTCGACGTCGTGCTGTGCAACATGGCGCTGATGGACATCGCGGACGCGCGGGGGGCGCTCCGGGAGGTCGGTCGCGTCCTCCGGCCCGGCGGCCGGCTCGTCTTCTCGATCTGCCACCCGTGCTTCGACCTCAACGATCGCTCGGGGTGGGTCGTCGAGCGCACGGGCCTCGCAAGCGTCGTCTGGCGCAAGGTGAGCGGTTACCGCCGCGAGGATCGCCAGCACGGCCCCTGGCGGCTCCCGGGCGATCGGGTCGTCACGACCGCCGGCTACCACCGGACCCTCTCGAGCTACTCGGCCTATCTCGCCGAGGCCGGCCTGGCGATCCGGCGCATGGACGAACCCGCGCCGGACGCTACGATGGTCCGCGCGAGCCCGCAGGGACCGTTCCTGGCCGAGATCCCGCTCCACCTCGTGGTCGAGGCGATCCGCGGGCCTCCGGCCTCCGCCCGGCCTACGCGATCGGCGTCGCGAACGTCGGCACGTAGTCCTCGGCGAGCCGGCCGACGATCGGGATACCGTGGCCGCAGGCGCGGCAGCGGTTCTGCTCGTCGAGGTTCCAGGCCTGGATCGTGAAGCCGAAGCGCCGCACGGCGATCGCGCCGCACGCGGGGCAGTACGTGTGCTCGAGCGGATGGCCCCAGACGTTCCCCAGGTAGGCGTACTCGAGGCCCTCCTCCTTGAGGATGCCGTGGAGGCGCTCGAGCGTCGGGATCGGCGTCTCGGGCAGATCCATCATGTGGTAGTCCGGGTGGAAGCGCAGCAGATGGAACGGCGTCGCCGGCCCCAGCTCGTCGACGACGAAGCGGGCCAGCTGTCGCGTCGCGTCCGCCGAGTCGCCGACCTGGGGCACGATGAGGTCGGTGACCTCCACGTGGACGCCGCGCTCCTTCAGGTCCCGGATCGTGGAGAGGATCGGGTCAGGACCCTTCGCGGTGATGTACTTGCGCATGAACCCGGGTTCCCCGCTGCCCTTGAAGTCGACGCTCACCGCGTCGAGGTGGGGGCCGAGCGCGGCCACCGCCTCCGGCGTCATGTAGCCGTTGGTGACGAAGTTCGCGAAGAGGCCGGCGCGGTGCGCCTCGGCGATCACGTCGAGCGCGTACTCGATGAAGATCGTGGGTTCGTTGTAGGTGAACGTCACGCCGGCGCAGCCGTAGCGGCGCGCCCCGTCAACCGCGGCCCGGGGCGACAACGGCCGACCACCGACCTCGTGCTCCTGCGAGATCTCCGCGTTCTGGCAGTACTGGCAGCGCCAGTTGCAGCCAACGGTGCCGATCGAGTACACGCGCGAGCCCGGGTGGAAGTGCGAGAGCGGCTTCTTCTCCACGGGGTCGATCTGCAGGGCCGCCGCGCGCCCGTAGGACAGCAGGACCAGTCGGCCTCCCTCGTTCTTGCGGACGTAGCAGAAGCCGTGGGACCCATCGGGGATGGTGCAGTACCGGGCACACGCCGTGCAGCGGACCTTCCCGCCATCGAGTGGGGTGTACAGGCTCGCGACGTGCGCGGCGGCCGACACGGAGAGCCTCCGGTGTCCTAAGGTCGCGCGGCCCCCATAAGCGTGCCCGGGCGCCGGCCCTCCGGCCGAAGGTTCATTTCCCCAGGGGCGTCCGGTTCCCCGATGGCGGGAGGTGCGAGCGCGCCGTCGGCGGCCCCCGGGGCGGAGGCGATCGAGCGTCGCGTCGCGGAGCGGATCGCTCCCGCGCCAGAGCTCCTCGAGCGCGTCGCGCGCGTGCGCGCCGATCTCGTTCGTCGGGTCGAGGCGGCCGCCCGGGAGCGCGGGAGCCCGCTCGTCCGCGCGCTCGTCGCCGGGAGCGCCGCCCGGGGAACGTTCCTCGCGGACCGGCTCGATCTCGACCTGTTCCTGCTGTTCCCGCCCGAGCTCTCGCGCGATCGGCTTCGCGAGGAGGGCCTCGCCCTCGGCCGGGCGGTGCTCTCCCGGCCGGAGACCCGATACGCCGAGCACCCGTACCTGCGGGGGGAGTTCGAGGGCTTCCGGGTCGACGCGGTCCCCGGCTTCGCCGTGAGCGACCCATCCCGTCCCCTGTCACCGGTCGATCGCACGCCGTTCCACCAGGCGTACCTCGCGGAGCGGGAGACGGCGGAGCTCGTCAGCCAGGTCCGGCTCGCGAAGGAGTTCCTGCGCAGCCTCGGGGTCTACGGCTCCGAGGCGAAGACCGAGGGGTTCTCGGGGTACCTGGTCGAGCTCCTCGTGCTCCGGTTCGGCTCGATGCGTCGCCTGCTCGAGGCCGCACGGCTCTGGCGGCTCCCCGTGGACCTCACGGACGGCGGCCCCCGGCCCCCGCGGCTGCCCGCCGACGTGGCGCTGATCCTCGCCGATCCGGTCGACCCGAATCGCAACGTGGCGAGCGCGCTCGCCCGCCGCAACCTCGCCCTCGTGGTGCTCGCCGCGTCCGCCTACCTCGCGGCGCCGAGCGAGGCGTTCTTCTCGCCCCAGTCCCCCCCTCCGCTGCGCCGCGCCGAGGCCCTCCGTCGGCTCGAGGCGCGGGCGAGCCACGCGAGCGTCGTGCGCCTGCCCCGCCCCGACCTCGTCGACGATACGCTCTACCCGCAGGTCCGCAAGGCCGAGCGCGCGATCGTCCAGGAGATCGCTCGGAGCGGCTTCGAGGTCCTCGGCTCCTCCAGCGTCGTCGGACCCGAGCACGTCCTCGTCGTGCTCGAGGTAGCCCACGCCCGCCGCTCGGCGGTGCGCCACCAGGAAGGACCGCCGCCGGGGCTGGACCGGGTCGGCCACTTCCTCGAGAAGTGGACTCGACCGGAGGCGCCGGTGGTGCAGGGACCGTTCGTGCGCGCCGATGGTAGCCTCGGCGTCGAGACGCTGCGGGCGGACCGGGAGGTCGAGACCGTGATCCGCGCGATCCTCCCGCGGCTGTCGCTCGGCCGAGACCTCACGCCCAGCGACCCGTCGCGCGTCGAGGTCCACCCGCTCGCCGGGGCGCCGGACTCCCCCGCGCTCGAGGCGGCCCTGCGGGAGCTATTGGATAAGCGCCTGCCCTGGCTCGTCCCGGACTAGATCGCCCGCGGCGCGATGTTGAGCAGCAGGAACCAGAGCGCGAGGAAGCCGAAGAACTCGAGCACGATCAGGCCGGCCCAGTCGCCCTTGGTGAACTGGCTCGACAGGGTGCGCAGCCGGCCGATCAGGAACGGGCTGGCCGCGATCACGGCGAGGCCGACGACGAGCGGCGCGAACCAGGGCAGGCCGCTCGCGGTCAGGATCCAGCCGAGCACCCCGAGGATCACCGTCAGGAGGCCTGCGAGGATCAACCCGGTACCGAGCTCGAACTCCTTCCTCGCGAACGCGGCCTCGTCGAACACCGGGAACTCGAACGCCGCCTCCTCCTCTTCCTCGAGCTTGCGCCGGGCCTTCTTCGCCATCGCCTAACCCCCTCGGCGGCGCCGTCCGTCCCAGAAGAGCTCCTCGGCGTGGTAGGAGCTGCGGACCATCGGGCCGGCCTCGACGCCGGCGAAGCCCACGTCGAGCGCCTCCCTCCGGAGCTGGGCGAACTCCTCCGGCGGGACGTACCGCGCGACCGGTAGGTGGGCCGCGCTCGGCCGCAGGTACTGGCCGAGCGTGAGCAGATCGACGTCGGCCCGCCGCAGGTCGACGAACGCCTGCTGGAGCTCCGGCCGCCCCTCGCCGAGGCCGAGCATGATCGAGCTCTTCGTCACGAGCCCGGGCGGGCCGAGCTCGCGGACCCGCGCGAGCACCTCGAGCGAGCGCTCGTAGCCGGCCCGCCGGTCCCGGACCCGGGAGCTGAGCGATCGGACCGTTTCGAGGTTGTGGGCGAGCACGTCCGGCGGGTCGACGACGAGGCTCTCGAGCGAGCGCTCGCTGCCGCCGAGGTCGCCGATCAGCAGCTCGACGCGGACGCCGGGGGAGGTGCGGCGCAGCGCGCGTACCGTGTCCGCGAGGACCCGAGCGCCGCCGTCCTCAAGATCGTCGCGGCAGACCTGCGTGAGGACGACGTACCGCAGGCCCCAGTCGTGTACGGCCGCCGCCACCCGTTCGGGCTCGCTGGGGTCGACGAGCCCCCGCGGCCAGCGCGTCGTGACGGCACAGAAGCCGCAGCGCCGCGTGCAGTCGGTGCCGAGCAACATCAGCGTGGCCGTGCCGGACGACCAGCATTCCGCTAGGTTCGGACATCGCGCCTCGCGGCAGACGGTCCCCAGCCGCTCGCGCGCGAGGATCTCCCGGACCTCGGGGTAGCGGTCGCCGTGGGGGGGCCGTGTGCGGATCCACGCGGGCAGGCCGTGCGCCGGCCGGATCGGCGATGCCGCGAGCGAAACCGTCGCCACCGCCCGCCGACAGGGGCTCGCGGTTTAGCGTTTGCGCGACCGGGCGCCGCCGGTCCGCTCCTCGAGGAGCGTGGTCAACAGGCTGGCGGGCAGCTCGTCCATGCCGACCTGGCTCGACTCGCCGGAATCGCCGGCGTCGAGCGTCACGAGGCCCTCGCGCTCGAGCTCCTTCAGGGTCCGCCAGAACGTGGTCCGGCTCATCGTCGGCGCGCCCAGCTCCTCGACGAGCGAGGCGTGGGTCGCCCGGAGCTTCTGGCTGGCGACCGCGGCGCCGCGGCGCTTCAACGACCGGCTGAGCGCGAGCAGCACGCTGAGCTGGTTCGTGCTCAGCGCCTCGAGATGCGTTTCGGCGAGGGTCGGGAGCAGCGAGCCCTTCGCCCGTCGGACGTGCTCGGGGGTGATCGCCTCCGCGGCGGCGTCCTCGGCGGCGTGGGCCGCGCCGGCGAGGATCTCGAGCGCGAAGCGGGCGTCGCCGTTGGGCGCCGCGATGCGGGCGACCTGATCGAGGACCTCGCGCTCCACGCGGCCCGGTCTGAGCGCCAGGCGCGCCCGCTCCTCCAGGATGTCGGTGAGGGCCGTCCGGTCGTACGGGGCGAGGGCGAGCCGGTGCGTGACCCCGAAGCTCGAGCGGCTCGGGGCGTCGAGGTACGGGAACAGGTCTTCGACCGCGACCAGCACCAGGGAGATCGAGCCGAGCTCGACCTCGCGCGAGCGCGAGAGGAGGTAGACGAGCCGGGTCTCCTGGCGGACGAGCGACGCCGCCTCGTCCAGCAGGACGACTAGGTGCTGCGGGCTGCGCCGCAGACCCTGCTCGAAGACGTCGATCATCTCCGACAGGCTGTAGCCCCGGTCGGGCAGCGAGACGTGCACGCTGCGCAGCAGGTCGAGCATCACCGTCCGGTCGCTCGCGCGACGCCAGCAGTTGATGTAGACCGAGCGCACGGGGAGGTCCGCCAGCCGACCGGCCTTCTCGAGATCCGCCGCGACGCGTCGCACCAGCGCGGTCTTTCCGCTTCCCACGCCCCCGGTCACCAGCGCGTGGTAGGCGAGCCCCTTCGCGAGGCTCGCGCGGAAGCGACGGTCGAGCAGGGCGCGCTCGGTCTCGCGGTGCGGAAGACGAGCGGGCAGGAACGACGGATCGAGCGTCTCCTCGGCGAGGAACAGCGACGCGGGCGGGCTCATGGGGCGCGGTCCCCGACCCGCGTGGGCAATATCAGCTTCGCCGTCGGGCTCCGGGCCGGCGCGGACCGGACGGCGGGGGCAGCCCGGGGACGAGCCGCTCCGTGAGCGTACGCGCGAGGTCGCTCGGGGACGCGCGGGCGTCCAGGACGATCCATCGCCCACGCGAAGCGAGGCGTCGGTACTCCCGTCGGGCGCGCTCGAGCCGCCGGCGTCGCTCGAGTGGCCCGCGGCGCCCGGCCCGCCCGCCGACGCGACGCAGCGCGTCGGCCGGCTCCAGATCGAGCAGGACCACCCGGTCGGGCGGCACGGTTGCGAGCCGCTGCAGGCGCTCCAGGCGGTGGCGGTCCAGGGGCGGGAGCGCGGAGCCCTGATAGGCGAGGGTCGAGTAGAACGATCGGTCCGCGATCACCACGTCGTGACGGGCGAGGTCGCGCGCCAGGGCCCGGCGCGCCGCGAACCGGTCGATCGTGAAGTAGACGCCGGCGGTCCACGGGTCGAGCACGCCGGCGCGCTGGGCGAGGACCCCGAGCGAGGGGTCGGCCGGTTCGTGCCGTCGGGCGACCGACCAGCCGCGCCGCCGCAGGCGGCGCGCGAGCGCGCGAACGAGGGTGCTCTTGCCCGAGCCGTCGATCCCCTCGATCGCGATCAATCGTCCGCGCGGGCGCGGCGACGGCGTCAGGGTCCCCGCTCCCGCGGCGCCTCCAGGTCGAGGCCATACACCCGCGCGATCGACTCCACGAACGGCACGACCAGGCGTTCCGCCCCGCCGGGGGTGCCTTCCACGATCGCCCGGGCGCGCCGTGGGACCGTGGCGAGGTCGAGCACGGCTCCCGGCCGGCGGGGATCGTCGAGAAAATCGGTCTCCAGGAACCACGGCGCCGGATCTCCGACGACCTCGTCCACGAGATCCCGAGCGGCGAGGTACGACGGGACGAGGCCGTCGCGCAGCGGCGTCGGCACTCGGCCGCGGGCGTAATGCTTGACGACCCGCTCGGGCCGAAGGCCGACCCCTCGTGCTCGCGTCGCCAGCTCGCGGTAGCCGGCCGCGTCGAGGTCCTCGCTGTGGAGGATCGCCGGGCAGCGGGCGTCGCGGGCCACGGCGAGGGCATGGTCCAGGACCCGGTCGAGCGCCGCCGCGATCGCCGCGTTGACCGGGAAGTGGGCGCGGCCGACCTCGCCGATGGCGACGGCGCGGCCTTCCGCTACCGCGCGGCCCGCGAGATCGAGCGCGGACCGGTGCAGCGCTTCGGCCTCGGCGAGGCCGATCGTCCGGGCCTGCTCCACGAGGTCGACCGGGTACGGTGCGACGACGGGGTAGGCGACGACCCCTGCGTCCGCGCGAACCCGCGCGGCGAGGCGGATCGTGGTCTCGAACTGCCCGGCGTAGTCGTCGAGCGAGCGCGCAACGCTTCCGGTATAGTTCTGGGTGGCGAGGAACAGGTGGGTTCCGCCCGCAGCCCGAAACCGGCGGGCCGCGGCGACCCCCTCGCCGTGCGGGGAGAGATGGCAGTGGTGGTCGACGACCGGAAGGCCGTCCGGTAGCGGCACCCCGGCCGTCCCCGTGCGCCCCGGCCTAGCGCAGGAGACCCGCGCCCTGGAGCTCCTTGGTGATCTTCTTGACGGCGACCTCGACGTCGGACGGCTTGCGCGCGCCCGTGCAGACGAGCTTGCCGCTGCCGAACAGCAGGACGACCACCCGGGGCTCGTCGATCCGGCACACGAGGCCGGGGAACTGCTCCGGCTCGTACTCGACCCGGTCGAGGCCGAGCGTTACGGCGATCGCGTTGAGGTTGATCTCGCTCTCGAGATCGGAACTCGCGACGATGTTCTGGACCTCGATCTTCGGGTGCATGTTGATCTTCTGACCGCCCTTCTTGATCTGGGCGGCGACCGTTCGGATCGACTCCTCGACCTCGTGCATGCTCTTCGCGCCGGTGCAGACGACCTTGCCCGAGCGGAACAGCAGGATCGCGGTCTTCGGCTGCTTCAGCCGATAGATGAGCCCGGGGAACTGTTCGGGCTCGTATTCCGCGCCGTCGAGCCCGAGCGCGATCGACTGCAGGTCGAGCTCGTCGCCGAGGGACGTCGACGCGACCACGTTCTCGATTCGAATCTTCACCAACGATATCCCCGGCGCGGGAGTATATAAAGTGGTATATAAATGCTCCGCGATTTTTGGGCCGCACCGGGCGACTCCGGCACCCCGGGCGAGCCGCGTCACCGGGTGCGCGGGAGGCGGACGCGCCACAGCCCGAACGCGAGGATCGCCACGAGCGACCCCACGACCGTCACCGCGGCGCCGACGGCGACCGCCGGCCTCGGGAACTCGACCGCCACGAGCGTCGTGATCACCACGATCGGCACGATCAGCCGCAGGACCCAGCGCACCGTGACCCGGGCGTCACTGAATCGCGGCGGGGCATCCGAGGTCTCGGGCATCTTCGGCCGCGGATCACCGGGCGGTCGGCGGCGTCTCCTGGGAGAGAGTCGGCGGGCTCGCCTCGGCCGGGTGCATCGGGAAGACGGAGAATCGGCGGCAGATGGGGCAGCGCATGTAGCGCGAGCTCCCCAGCCGAAGGCCGGTGAGCGAGGCGCCCGGGATGAACTCGAAGTCGAAGCCGGTAGCGCACTTCGGGCAGGTCAGGTGGATCGTGCGAGTCCACGGCACGCGCCGAGGAGTCCGGACGGGTAGATGAGATCCCGGCCGAAGCTCAGGAACCCGCGCCGGGAACGGCCCCGCCCTCGGTGGTGCGCCGTGGCGCGAAGGGGAGCCCGACCAGCTCGTCCTCGGCGGGCAACGCGAAGAAGTCCCGCAGCACGCGTCGGGTGAACCCCCACAGCACGTGACCCTCGTAGACCGTGGCGCTGACGTCGATCCACCCGAGCGTGGTGTCCCGGGGTACGCGGCGGGTGGCGGCGAGGGCCGAGCGTGGCAGCCAAAAGATGTGGGCGACCTCGTCGCGGCTGCGAGCGGAGGGAGGGCCCGAATCCGCCCCGAGCTCCGCGGCGAACACGGCCACCGCCAGGCGGAAGCGGGGGGCGTCCTTCGTCTCGACGTAGCGGATCGGGCCCGCAAGGTCGGACTCCGCGAGGCCCACCTCCTCGTCGAGCTCCCGGAGCGCGGTCCGGGCCAGCGAAGAGTCCACCTCCTCCACGTGCCCCCCCGGCAGGGCGACCTGGCCGGAGGCGGGGTCGGTCGTCCGTTCCGTTCGCTCGATCAGGAGAACCTCGACCTCGACCCGGCCCTGCCGGAGGACGATCGTTACCGAAGCCCCCGCGGTCCCGACGGGTGGCGAGGTGTCGGCGTGGCGCCCGAGCAGGCCCGCGATCGTCCGGGGCGCGGCGCCGTCCGCGGCGACGGCCGGCCCCGCCACGATCAGGCCTGCCAGTCGTAGGCGACCTTCTCGCGCACGGCCTGGCGGTCCGACGGGTGCTCCGAACGAGGATCGAGCTGGCGCTCGAGGACCGCGAGTCGAGCGCGCAGATCCTTGAGGTCCTTTTCCAGCTGTTCCAGCCGCTCGGCCATCTCCGCCGCGTCGTCGGCCATCACCGCCCGATTCGCCGGGCGCCTCATAAGCCCGACGGCGCGGGCCGTCGCCGGGTTCACGTGGATCGCGGCCCCGTGCTCCGCCGGGCCTCGACGACCCGGACGAACTCGGCCACCGCCGCGCTCGTCTCCTCCGGCCGCTCGATAGGGACCATGTGCCCGGTCTGCGGCAGGATGCGGATCTGGGAGTCCGGGATCGACTGGCGCAGGATGCGACCGTGTGACGCGTCGACGACCTGGTCGTCCATCGCCTGGACGATCAGGGTCGGCCGCGCCACGCTCGCGATCCGGGCGCGTTCGTCGAAGCGCTCCATCGCGCCCGCCCATCGCGTCGTGGGAGCAAGGTCCTGCCGCATCACCGCCGCGCGCACGGTGTCGGCGAAGTCGAGGTGCGCCTCGATCCAGTCCGGATAGTACAGATCCTTCAGCATCCGAAGGCCGAGCGCGTCGCGCCCCTCCTTCTCCAGCGTGTCGGCCCACCGCTGGGTGATCGCGCGCGTGTGGTTGTCGGTGTAGGCCGCGCCGCTCACCATCACGAGCCCCCGGACCCGCTCGGGGTGATCGAGCGTCAATCGTAACGCGAGGAGCGCCCCGCCGGAGAGCCCGACGACATAGGCGGACTCGATGCCCTTGGCGTCGAGCAGCGCGAGCAGGTCTCCCTCGAGTTCCTCGAACGAGAATCCCGCTCCGTCGGGAAGGGGCGACCGGCCGTGCCCCCGCAGGTCCGGCGCCAGGACCCGAAGGTCGCGGGCAAGGACCGGAAGCACCCCGTCCCAGACGGCGTGGCTCCCGCCGACCGTGTGGAGCAGCAGCAGGGGGGCACCCTTTCCCTCGTCGCGTGCGAAGAGCGCGACCGGTGCGCTCGGTGCGTCGGTCACCGCGCGCCGACCGGGCCTCCGTATTTACCCGTCGCGCCGGGGCAGTTCCCGTGACGGGCGTCCGCGGCGGCGAGCGCTCAGGGTTATGGGACGCTGGAGCTCTCGCGCGGTCGTGCCGCGATTGAAGGTGCAGTTCGTTTACGCCGGCCTTCGCGTCCGCGATCTGCCGCGGTCGCTTCGATTCTACCGGCGGCTTGGCTTTCGGGTCCACCGCCGCGGCCGCATGGAGCACGGCGGACGCTGGGTGCACCTGTCGTTCCCCGGTGCCGCCCAGCGGCTCGAGCTCAACTTCTACCCGCGCAGGACCCGATTCTTCGAGCCGTTCCGTCGGGGCTCGGAATTCGACCACCTCGGCTTCCGCGTGTCGGACGTCGCGGCCTGTGAGCGCCGCCTGCGGCGCCAGGGACTCCCGATCGTCGCGCGCATCCGGGAGCGATACGAGAACATCATCTACGCCCGGGACCCGGACGGCATCTGGATCGAGTTCTTCGGCCCGGTCCCCGATTAGGCCGAGGTCCGTGCGGGCACGGATGGTCTAAAGAACGGGGTCGCGATATTCGGCGTCGATGGCGCGAGGCGTGATGTTGATGAGCGGCGGCATCGACTCGCCGGTGGCGCTCGACCTCCTGCTCCGCCAGGGCCACGAGATGCTCGCCGTCCACATGGACAACCGGCCGTTCACCGACGACTCGCCGCTCGAGAAGGTCGTCGATCACCTTGGTCTGCTGCGTGCGCGCTACCGCCAGGCGATCCCGCTGTACGTCGTTCCCCACGGTTCGACGCAGACGACGCTGATGCGGACCACCGATCGCCACGTGGGCTGCGTGCTCTGCCGGCGCTTCATGTGGCGGTCGGCCGAACGCGTCGCCGAGCGCGAGGCCGCGTCCTTCCTCGTGACGGGGGAGGCCCTCGGACAGGTCGCGTCGCAGACGCTGTCGAACATGCACAGCGCGACGGTGGCCGTGCGCCTCCCGATCGTGCGGCCTCTCATCGGCTTCGACAAGCAGGAGATCGAGGCCGTGGCGAAGGAGATCGGCACCTACGGGATCTCGACGCGCCCCGGCGTCTGCTGCCAGGCCGTCCCCGACCGACCCGCGACCCGCTCGAACCTCGTCCAGATCGTGCGAGAAGAGGAGCTCCTCGACGTCGAGCAGATCGTCGATGACTGCGTCCGCAAGGCCGTCGTGCTTTGACGACGGGCCGCGCGCGAAAGGCCGGGGCGCGAAAAATTCGCTACGTTTAAGTAGGCGGCGGATGGGTCCCCCCCTCGCCCTTACGGAGAGTTCGCGATGCTGAACGCGATGGGATACCAAGAGCCCGCCGAAGCGCAGTCGATCCGCTCGATGCTGCACATTGCGCGATTGCTCGCGCTGATCTTCGGCATTCTGCTGCTGATCGGAGGCATTGCCTACGTCGCATGGATCGCGTACCTCGCCAGCATCTGTGCGACCTACATCGGCTTCGACCCCTACTGTGGCGGAGCGATCGCCGGCGCGCTGATCCCGGCCATTTACCTCGCGATCGCGGGCGTGTTCCTCTTCCTCGTCTGGACCCAGACCAAGCAGATCGAGGCCAAGGTCAACAGCCACCAGTACGAGGCGGCCAAGTCCCAGACGCTGCTCTGGATGATCCTGGGCTTCATCTTCGGGATCATCCTCGGCGTGATCCTGCTGATCGCGTACCTGAAGTTCGACCCGCTGATCAACCAGTCCCGCGCGATGGCGAGCGGCCAGATGCCTCCGCCCGGCGCGCCCCCTGCGTGGGGCGCCCCACCGGCGCCGGCACCGGCGCCCGCTCCCACGGCGGCTGCGCCGCCGGCGGCTCCGCCTCCGGGCGCCCAGGCGGCACCGTTCTGCGGGACCTGCGGAAAGCCGACCACCTACGTCCCCCAGTACGGACGCTACTACTGCTACGACTGCAAGCAGTACGTATAGTCCCGCGCGACCGGACCGAGTCCGCCGGCCCGCGACGAGCGGGATCGGATCCTTGACGCCGGGCCAGCGCGCCGGCTGAGGGCCGCGATGTACCGGTCGCTGCGGATCTGCTCGGGCGGCGGTGGATACGAGGCGGTCCCGCATCCGGCGCTGCGACTGGATCTGGATCGGGTCCGTCGGACCCTCGAAGCGGAGGGCATCGCGGTGGTCGATGCGCGCGTGATGCTGCTCGCGGCCACCGACCCCGAGGCGACGATCAGCCGCAGCGGACGCATCCTGTTCAAGACGCGCGACGCGGCCGCAGCAACGCGAGCGTTCGAACGCCTGCGTGCCTTGCTCGGGCTTCCCGGGACGGAAACCGCCGGCGAGCGGGGGCGCGCAACCGGCTAGCCTAAAGGCCTCGCTCGCGCTCGGATGGACGGAGGAGCGGATGCGCGAGACGTGGGTCGTCGGCGCGGCGTCGAACCGTTTCGGCAAGATGGCCGAGACGGGCCGAGAGGCCGCGACGCGGGTCGCGCTCGAGGCGATCCGCGATTCCGGGCTCGAGCCGAAGGATATCGGCTACACGTTCGTCTCGAACTGCTTCGGGCTCACCGAGAAGCAGGGCCACGTCGGACCGCTGATCAACGGCGGGCTCGGGATCCCGGACGTTCCGTCATGCACCATCGAGTCCGCGTGCTCGTCGTCGAGCGCGGCCCTCCACGAGGCGTTCGTCCACGTCGCGGGGGGTTTCACGGACGCGGCGCTCGTCGTCGGCGTTGAGAAGCTCTCGCAGCTCGACACCCTGACGGCGACCAGCTACTTCGCCGAGGCCGCCGACTACGCGTTCGAGACGCGGAACGGCGCGACGTTCCCCGGCCTCTACGCGACACTGGCCAACGCCTATCAGCATCGCTTCCCGATGAGGCCCGAGGTGCTCGGCTCGGTCGCGATCAAGAACCACGCCAACGCGGCGCGGAATCCGCACGCCCAGTTCCAGAAGGAGATCTCGATGGAGACGTACCTGCGCTCCCCGATGATCGCCTCCCCGCTGCGCCTGTACGACTGCTGTCCGTTCTCGGACGGGGCGGCGGCGGTCGTCGTCGCCGCGAGGGAGGCGGTCCGGTCGCCGGCGAACGAGCCGCTCGTCATCCGCGCCTCGGCACGCTCCGGGTCGATCACGGAGATGCAGGACCGCCCGGATCTCCTCGGACTTCCGGCCACCCGCACGGCCGCCACGAAGGCGTTCCGGCAGGCGGGGCTCACGCCGAAGGACATCGACTTTTTGGAGGTCCACGACTGCTTCACGATCGCCGAGCTGTTCGCGCTCGAGGACCTCGGGTTCTTCCCCCGCGGCAGCGCTGGGGCGGCCGAGGTCGACGGGACGACGGCCCACGACGGTCGGCTGCCCGTCAATCCGTCCGGCGGGCTGAAGGCCAAGGGCCACCCGGTGAGCGCCACGGGCGCCAGCCAGGTCGTGGAGATCTTCGAGCAATTCAACGGCCGGGCGGGCGGACGCCAGGTCCCCCGCGCCGAGACCGCCCTCGCGCACAACGTCGGGGCGACGGGCGGCTCCTGCTCGGTGCACATCTTCTCCCGCCGGTAGGCGCTCCGGGCCGCATGTCCGACGAGCTACCCGCGGCGCCGCACACGATCGCCGACTTCGTGCGCGCCTACGAGGAGGACGGGACCCTGCGGGGCTTCCGCTGCGCCCACTGCGGCCTGCTCACCGCGACCTGGGGACTCCGGTGCCCCCGCTGTGGCGAGCGCGATCGGACCGAGGCGACGCTCTCCGGCCGGGGGACGATCATCGCGTTCACGGTGCTCACGGTCCCGGGAGACGACTTCCTGAACGACGCACCGTACGCTTACGTGGTCGTGGAGCTCGACGAGGGGGGTCGGATCACCGGGTGGATGCCGAGCGTGAAGGAGGACCGGCAGATCGCGATCGGCGATCGGGTGCACTTCGTGCCGAGCTACCGGCCCGGCGTCCAGCTCGCGAAGGACGGGGGCGCCGCGACATGAGCGCGCCGGCCGCCGAGGTCGATCGCGTCTGGCTCCGGCACTACCCGCCGGAAGTCCCGCCGACGGTCGACGTGCCCGACGAGATGCTCAGCGAGATGGTCGCCGCGTCGGTCCGCGCCTGGCCGAACCGCAGCGCCCTCGTCTACTATGGCCGGCGCTGGAGCTACCGGCAGCTCTGGGAGGAGTCGGAGCGCTTCGCGGCCGCGCTGCGCCAGAACGGGATCGGCCCCGGAGACCGCGTCGCGCTCTACCTGCCGAACTGTCCGCTGTACCCGGTCGCGCTGCTCGCGACGCTCCGTCTCGGCGCGATCGTGGTCCAGGTGAGCCCGCTCTACCTGGGGGTCGACCTGTCGCGCCTCCTGCGGGACGCCGGGCCCAAGGCGCTCGTGACGCTCGAGATCCTGTACCCCAACGTCGCGAAGATACGGGCCGACTACCCGGTGCCGGTGGTCTTCCTCGGGCGCCTGCGCGAGTTCTACCCGTGGTACCTGCGGCCGTTCGTCAACCGTGTCCTCCAGCGCCAGCACCTTCCGACCGACCTGCCGGTGGAGCCGTGGATCCAGCCCTACGCGAGCGCCCGCCGCACCCAGGGGTCGGTCGACCTGTTCCGGGCGGACCCGGCGACGACGGTCGCGGTCTACCAGTACACCGGCGGGACCACCGGGGTGCCGAAGGCCGCGATGCTCTCGCACCGCAACCTCGTCGCCAACGTGCGGCAGTCGATCGCCTGGAACACGACGCGGCGACCGGGCGAGGACGTCATCCTCGCCTCCATCCCGTTCTTCCACATCTACGGCCTCACGGTCGCGCTCCTGATGGGCCTCGCGGACGGCGCGACGATCGTCATCCAGACCCGACCCGAGATCCGCGAGGCGCTCCGGCTGATCGACCGCTACCAGCCGACGGAGTTCCCCGGCGTCCCGGCCCTCTACAACGCCTTCGCGAACCAGCCGGATGTCGGCCGGCACCGGATCCACTCGATCCGCTACTGCCTGTCGGGCTCGGCGCCGCTGCCGCTCGAGGTGAAGAAGAAGTTCGAGGCGCTCACCGGTGGCAAGCTGATCGAGGGCTACGGGCTCAGCGAGGCGTCCCCCGTGACCCACGCGAATCCGCCGACCGGCGAGCAGCGGCCGGGCTCGATCGGCCTGCCGCTGCCCTCGACGGACCACCGGGTGGTCGACCTCGAGACCGGGGGCCAGGCGCTCGCGCCCGGGGAGGTCGGCGAGCTCGAGGTGCGCGGTCCCCAGGTGATGGTCGGCTACTTCGGCCACCCCGAGGAGACGGCCGCCGTGCTCCGCGGCGGATGGCTCCGCACCGGCGACGTGGCGCGTCTGGACGCGGACGGCTACGCCTACATCGTCGACCGCAAGAAGGACATGATCAACGTCGGCGGCATGAAGGTCTGGCCCCGCGAGGTGGAGGAGATCCTCTTCCAGCATCCCGCGGTGCAGGACGTCGCGGTCGTCGGCATGGCGGACCCCGAGCGCGGCGAGGCGGTCAAGGCGTTCGTCGTCGCGAAACCCGGCACGCACCCGTCGGCCGACGAGCTGATCACCTTCGTGCGAGAGCGCATCGCGCACTACAAGGCCCCGAGGGCGGTCGAGTTCCGGGACGCGCTGCCGCGCAGCGGCGTACAGAAGGTCCTGCGGCGCGTATTGCGGGGCGAGGACGCGGCGCCGGTCGCCGCGGCCGGCTCGCCCGCGCCGGCTACGGCCCCCGCGCGATGAGGTCGCGCGAGACCACGAGGCGCTGGATCTCGTTCGTCCCCTCGAAGATCTCGCTGATCCGGGCGTCGCGGTAGGCCCGCTCGATCGGCGTGCCCCGGATGTAGCCGAGCCCGCCGTGGATCTGCAGCGCCTGGTCGATCACGTCGCTCGCCCACTCCGAGGCCAGGCACTTCACGGTCGCCGCGTCCCGGGTCTTCTGGGCCCGCTCGAGGCGGCCCCACGCCTTCGGGTTCGTACCGAGCCGGTCCTGCTGGGCCGCGGCGTGGTAGACCATGAAACGCAGCGCGTGGATCTTCATCGCCATGTCCGCGAGCTTGAACTGGATCGCCTGGTACTCGCTGATCGGCAGGCCGAACTGGGTCCGGTTCTTGGAGAACTCGAGCGCCTGCGCGGTCGCGGCCTGCATGCCGCCGAGCGAGGCCGCGCCGAGCGAGACGCGGCCGACGTCGAGCGCGGTCATCGCGATCGAGAAGCCCTTCCCTACCTCGCCGAGGACCGCCTCGGGCCCGACGTGCACGTGGTCGAGGATCAGCTCGGCCGTCGACGTCCCGTGCAGGCCCATCTTCTTCTCGCATCGGCCCACCGAGAAGCCCGCGAGCCCGGCGTCGACGACGAAGGCGGTGACGCCCCCGTTCGGGCCGAGCTTGACGTCGTTGCCGGCCATCAGGATGATCGCATCGGCCTCGCGGCCGTTCGAGACGTAGATCTTGTTGCCCGTGATCACCCACCCGTCACCGTCGCGCTCGGCGACGGTGTGGACGGCGCCGGAATCGCTGCCCGAGCCCGGCTCGGTGAGGCTGAAGGCGAGGAGCATCTCGCCCTTCGCCGCGGGCACCAGCCAGCGGCGCTTCTGCTCCTCGGTGCCGTAGTAGAGCAGCGGGGTCATCCCGAGGGAGGTGTGGGCGCCGACGATCACCCCGTGGGAGGCGTCGACGCGCCCGAGCTCTTCGAGGAACAGGCAGTAGCCGACCTTGCCGAGACCGAGCCCTCCGTACTCCTCCGGGATCGGGACGCCGAAATACCCCTCGGCCTGCATCTTGGCAACGCTCGCGCGCGGGAACTCCTCGCGCTCGTCCATCTCGGCGACGACCGGCGCGACCTCCTTGGCGAGGAAGGTCCGCACCGCGTCGCGGAACGCCTCCTGGTCGGCGGTGAACGAGAAGTCGATCGGCATCGCCTAGGTCCCCGTGAACTTGGGCGGACGCCGCTGGGCGAACGCGAGGATCCCCTCGGCGAGATCGTTCGTCGGCAGCACCTCCGTCTCGAACAGCCGGCTCTCGTTCTCGAGACCCGGGCCGAGGCCGAGCTCGAGGCCCTCCACGATCGCGCGCTTGGCCGCCTGGACCGACCTCGGGGCCCGCTGCGCGATCGTGTGCGCGAGGTCGCGTGCGGCCCGCAGCTCCTGGCCCGCCGGGACGGTCTTGTTGACGAGCCCGATCCGCAGCGCCTCGGCGGCCGAGATCATCGCGCCGGTGAGGATCAGCTCCTTCGCCTTCGCCAGGCCGACGAGGCGGGGCAGGCGCTGGGTGCCGCCGTAGGCGGGGATCAGGCCCAGGCTCACCTCCGGCGCGCCGAACTTCGCCGACTCGCCCGCGACCCGCAGGTCGCAGGCGAGGGCGAGTTCGAGACCACCGCCCACCGCGAGTCCGTTGATCGCCGCGATCACCGGCGGCTTCAGGGCCGCGAGCCGGCCATACACGGCCAGGCCCCGGCGCGCGATCTCGGGGGCCTGTCCGAGGTCGAGCGAGGCCATCTCCTTCACGTCCGCGCCCGCGCTGAAGTACTGGCCGTCACCGGTGACGACGACGGCCCGGACCTGGGGGTCGGCGGCGAGCTCGGCGACCCGACGATCGAGGTCCGCCATCACGGCGGTGGAGAGCGCGTTGACCGGCGGATTCTTCAGGACCAGGATCTCGACGCCGTCCTCCTCGCTCTTGCGTCCGACCCGTTCGCCTTCCGTCATCCGGTTCGACCGCGGGGTCGAACGGGCCTCGGCTCATAACCCGACCGGTCGGGGTCGGGCCGGCGCGTGGGGCGGGCCGCCAGCCGTCTTATAGCGGGTGCCCGTCGCACAGGCCGGGAGCCTTCGTGGCGGCGAAGAACGCGACCGACGGTCCCGCGGTCTCGCGGGGGGCAGAAGCCACGCTTCGGGCGGTCGAGTGGATGGGCCTCTCAGCGCTCCTCAAGGAGCGCGAGGCGAAGGGCTACCGGCCGAAGCCGCTCGACGAGCGGCTGCGACGCGAGCGGACGCGTACCGAGGTCCGCCTGCTCGTCGAGGCCCGGCGTCTCGGCGTCCGCACGCCGATCGTCTACGACCTCGATCTCGCCCGCCACCGCGTCGTCCTCGAGCGCCTCGACGGGCCGACGCTGAAGGGCCTGCTCGAGGACGCCGCGCTATCGCCCGCGACGCTCGCGCGCGCGGTCCGCGCCTTCGGTACGGCGCTCGGCACCCTCCACGCCGCGGGCATCGCGCACGGCGACCTCACGAGCTCGAACGTCCTCTTCCCGGACGGTCCGGAGGGGCCGCCGGCCTTCATCGACCTCTCCATGGGCGCGCAGAACGCCGGGCTCGAGGAACTGGGCATCGACCTCCATCTGGTGGAGGAGGACCTGCGCGCGCTGCATCCCAAGGCGGAAGCGCTCGTGCGGGCGTTCCTCGAGGGCTACGTTTCCGGCAACCCGGACGGGTCGTCCGAGGTGCGCACGCGGGCGAAGGCGATCCAGGGCCGCGTGCGCTACGCCTGACGCTGCCCTAGGCGCCCGCATCCAGGCGACCGAGCGCGGCGACGAGAGCCGCCGGTAGCTCGTCGACCACGTCGGTCGCGACGAGGCCTCGTCCCCGCCGCGCCGCGGCGCGCGTGCCGGCGTCGCCGACCCACCATGCGCCGAGCCGGACCGCGTGGCACGAGCGCAGCCCCTGCGCGAGCAGGCTGCCGACGACGCCGGCGAGGACGTCCCCGACCCCGCCGACCGTCATCGCCGGGTGGTGGTGCGCGTTCGTGAACCAGCTGTCGCCGTCGCTCAGGAGGTCGGGGTCCCCTTTCGCCAGCAGCGTGAGGCTCCGAGCGCGAGCGATCTCGCGCGCCCGCGCGCCATCGTCGGGCATCCGTCCGGTGCGCTCGCCGTCGAAGTAGCGCGCGAACTCGCCGACGTTCGGCGTCGCCACGAGGACCGCGCGGTCGCCGCGCCCCCGGATCTCGTCCGCCGACGGCACGGCGGCCAGCCCGTCCGCGTCGACGACCACCGGCACGGTGCCCACGAGCGCGCGCTCGATCTCGCCAAGGGCCTCGACCGTCTCCGGGTGCGCGCCCGCGCCCATGCCGACGATCACCGCCTGCGGGCCGGCCGATCGCACGAACTCGATGATCTCCCGCGCGTCGGTCGGTCGGAACCGCCCGACGCCGAACGGCCGGACCACGAGGTTCGGGCTGAACGACTGGATCCGCTCCGCGGAACCCTCCGGCGCGAGGACCGTGGCCCGCTCCGCCCCCGAGCGCAGCGCTGCCATCGCCGACAGCGCGGGTGCGCCGGAGTACGGGCCCCCGCCGACCACGATCACGCGGCCGGTCCGGCGGGCATCGGCGGCCCCCGCGCCGCGCGTCAGGAACAGATATTCACCCGGACCCGTGCGACCCCAGGCCTCGGGCGGGATGCCGATGTCCCGGACGATCACCTCTCCGGAGGTCCCGGGCCCCATCTCCTCTTTCGCGGTCGTCAGCGTGACCGTCCACTTCGGCCGGAGCCCCTCGGGGTCCATCACCCCGGTCGGCAGGTCGATCGAAAGGACCGGCACGGCGCTGGCCCGGATCGCGTCGACGGCCTCGCGGACCGGCGGGCGGAGCCGGCCCGTCTGGCCGGTCCCGAGCAGACCGTCGAGCACGAGCGGCTTCTCGGCGAGCTCCTCGGCCCGCGGGACACCGACGTGGACCGGGCATCGGCGCTCCACCCGCTCGAAGCATCGCCGCGCGGCCCGCGAGGCGATCTCGCTCGGGGGCCGGACCATCCAGATCTCCGGCGAGAACCCCCACTGGTGCAGGTAGAACGCCGCGCAGGTCGCATCGCCGCCCTTGTTGCCGGTCCCGGCGACCACCGCGAGCGGCGCCGGCGGGGAGGGAAGGCGACGCATCGCCTCCTCCGCGACGGCGCGGCCGGCGTTCTCCATGAGCTGGTCGACCGTGACGCCGAGCGCGACAGCGTTCGCCTCGAGCACCGCCATCTCGAGCGAGGAGAGCGGACGGGTCGACGCCGCCCACACGGCCGTCCTCACGCCGGCGTCGCGGCGTCGCTCCGGGGCTCGGTGCCGAAGAGGTTCACGGAGGCCGGCAGGAGGTTCTTGCGGGCGAGGTACTGCGACTGCGTGCGACTGTAGCGGAACAGGATGTCGGCCTTCCCCTCCTGGAAGCCCCAGGGCCGCACGACCAACAGGTCGCCCTCGCGGATCCACATCTTCTTCTTCATCTTCCCGGTGATGCGCCCCATTCGCGAGACCGAGTCCTCGCACATCACGCGGATGCGCGCCGCGCCGAGGAGCTGGCTCGCGATCCCGAAGCACTCGCCGCGGTTGCGCCGGGGCAGCGGGAGCCGGCCGACCTCCTCCCCGCCCTCCACGACCTCGACGGTCGTGGGGACCTCCTCGGTCGGGGTCGCCGGGGCCGGCTCGGCCCCGGACTCCTCCTTCGGCTCGTCGGGCACGACGGCACCATCGAGGCGCAGTATTTCAGTTGGCAGGCGCACGAGGAAAGACGCGTCGCGGATTCTCCTCGAGGATCCGCTGCTTCGCGTCCTGCGGAAGCGGCAGCGCGCGGAACGCGGCGAGGTTCGCCCCGATGTCCCGCACCCCGGGCCCCGGCCAGTCCGTGCCGAACAGGACCTTCTCGGAGAGCTGGGCCAGCCGCGGGAAGTAGTCGAGCAGGCGGGCGGGTGGGATTCCCGACACCTCGAGCCAGACGTTCGGGAAGCGACGGGCGAGGAAGGCGGCGGTCTCCATCCAGATCGGCCGTCCGCCGTGCGCGAGGACGATCGTGAGGTCGGGAAAGTCGATCGCGACGTCCTCGACGAGGAGCGGGTCGCCGTACCGGTTGCGGGCCCGGGGGAAGACGCTGGTGCCGGTGTGGACGATGATCGGCAGCCGGGCGCGCTCGCACGCCGCGTAGAGCGCCCGCAGGCCCGGCCGCTCGCCGTCGGTGTACGCGTTCGGCCGGAACAGCTGGTGGGGCGGGTGCAGCTTGATCCCCCGGAGGCCGAGGGTCCCGGCGAGACGGGCGATCTCTCGCTCCGGATCCGGATGGTCCGGGCGGATCCCGCCTACCGCGATCAGGCGCCCGGGATCCGCCCGACAGTACTCCGCGACGAAGTCGTTCGTCTTCTCGGTGTACCCGATCACCTCCGGCGCCACGTAGTTCACGAGGACCGCGCGCTCGACGCCCGATCGATCGAGGTACTCGAGGAACGCGGACGGTTCGCGCAGCAGGCGCTGGGTGGCCTCGTCCGAATGCGCGAGCAGGCGCACCGCGTCCGCCCGCATCTCCCAGAGCGGGTTGACGTGGACGTGGCAGTCGGTCACGCCCATCGCGACCTCCTCACCGTCCGTCCCGTATAAGGCTCGAGGCGGAACGCGGGAGGGCCCCGCGGGCGCGGACGAGGGTTTATCATTCGGTGGAGCCCCCTCCACGGGCGATGGCGGCCGCCTCCAATCGCGCCGTGCCGAAGCTGCTCAAGGCAACGTACCTCGCGAACCAGGAGTACCTGCTCGCGGAAACGCGGGCGACCAAGCTGTTCTACTTCCCCGGCCCGATCCTCTGGATCCTGATCACCGGCGTCCTCACGATCCTGACCGCCGCCGACCGTTTCGGATGGGGCCTCCAGCTCTCGGTCTGGAACACGGCGATCTCCACCCTTGCCACGTGGACCCACCAGAGCCTGTCGTCCTTCCAGCTCTACGCGATGATCTTCTTCGCCTTCCTCGTCCTGATCGGACTATTGTTCATCGCGGTCCGCTACCTGCGCTGGGTCCGCACGGTCTATGCCGTCACCAGCCGGCGGGTGATCGTGCAGCGGGGGATCCTCGCGAAGGACTTCGACGAGATCCCCGTGACCCAGGTCCGCGGAGTCGATGTCCACCAGACCTTCGGGGAGCGGGTGCTCGGCTACGGCAGCGTCCGGGTGAGCAGCGAGGGCGGTCAGCGCCTCGGCAACGAGGATTGGAAGGGTATCCCGAAGCCGTTCCGATTCCAGAAGCTGATCGAGAACGCGACGGTCGGCGCGAGCGCCCCGACACCGACCGCGCCCGGTCCCTGGACGGGCGGCGCAGGCCGGTAGTCGCGCGCAGCGTTAAATCGGCCCCCGCACGTCGGGCCGAGGATGCCCGACGACTTCGACGCGATCGTCGTCGGCGCCGGCATGGCCGGCAGCGCGGCCGCGATCCGGCTCGCGCAGGGGGGGGCCAACGTCCTGTTGCTCGAGCGGGGCGCGGACCCGGGTTCAAAGAACCTGTCCGGTGGGGTCCTCTGGGGGCACGACCTCGATCGCATCCTGCCGAACTGGTGGCACGAGATGCCGGTCGAGCGCCACATCGTGCGCAAGCGCTTCGGCTTCCTCACCCCGGAGAGCGCGGTCTCCTTCGATTTCGAGGATGCCGCCTGGCGGCGCGAGCCGTTCGTCGCCCACAGCGTGCTGCGTGCGCGCACGGACGCCTGGCTGGTGTCGCGGGCCGAGGCCGCCGGTGCGACCGTCGTCCCGTCGGTCCCGGTCGAGCGCCTCCACTGGGAGGGTGCCCGGGTCCACGGCATCGTGCAGGGCGGCGAGACGATGACCGCCCCGGTGACGATCGTCGCCGACGGCGCGAACTCCCGGGTTTCGCTCGGCACGCCGATCCGGCCGCAGCCGCGGCTGAGCGGGGAGGCCACGGAGCTCGGCATCAAGGAGGTCTACCGCCTCGATCCCGCGACGATCGAGGAGAGGTTCGGCGTCGGCCCGGGCGAGGGTCACGCCGAAGAGTGGGTGACCGGAATCTTCCCTCCGGGGGTGATGGGCGGCGGCTTTGTCTACACCAACGCCGACACGCTCTCGGTCGGCCTGATCCTGAACCTCCAGTCGCTGTTCGGCAAGGGCGTGTACTCGCACGACCTGATGGAGCAGTTCAAGCTCCACCCGACGATCGCCGCGCGGCTGAAGGGGGCGGAGCTCGTCGAGTACGGGGCGAAGCTGATCAGCTCGGGCTGGGCGAGCCGTCCGGCCGCCTTCCACGGCGACGGCTGGATGATCGCGGGCGACGCTGCCGGGTTCGTCTTCTCGAACGGGATCGTGATCCAGGGCATGAACTACGCCGTGCGAACCGGCCTGGAGGCCGCGGAGACGGCGCTCGCGGCGAAGCGGGCCGGCACCTCGGACGCGAGCGCGCTGGCCGAGTACGACCGGCGCCTGGAGGCGGCGGGGATCCTCGGCGACTTCCGCGATTTCGCGGGCCTCGACCGGGTCAAGTGGAATCCGCGCTTCTACACGGCGTACCCGCGGTTCGCCGCCGAGCTCTTCCGTGCGATGATGACCGAGACCGGCGGACCGAAGCGCCACGCCCGCGAGCTGCTGGGCCGCGCGCGCCGGGCCGCGGGTCTCGGCCGAACGACCGTGGCCCGCGACGCGCTCGATCTCGTCCGGGAGCTGTAGGCGCTATCCGAGGCCCCGCACCCGCCGGACCTCGGCCGTGAGGGCCGGCACGATCTGGAACAGGTCGCCCGCGATCCCGTAGTCGGCGACGCGGAAGATCGGCGCCGAGGCGTCGTTGTTGATCGCGACGATGACGCGGGAGCTCACCATCCCGACCAGATGCTGGATCGCGCCCGAGATGCCGACCGCGATGTACAGCTGCGGCGAGACCGAGCGTCCGGTCTGGCCGACCTGGAAGGAGCTCGGGCGCCAGCCCGCGTCGGTCACGGCGCGGGACGCGCCGACCGCGGCTCCGAGCGCGGCGGCGAGCTCCTCGACCAGCCGGAAGCTCTGCGGATCCTTCAACCCCCGACCCCCCGAGACGACGATCGCGGCGTCGGTGAGGCTCGGCCCGGCTCCGGCGGCGACCGCGTCGATTCCGGTCCGCTGGCCCGAGGACGGCAGGGCCCTTCCGTCCGCCGCCAGCACCTCGACCGTGCCGGCTACCGGGGCGTCGGCCGGTAGCGGAAATGCGTGCGGTCGCAGCGCGACCACCTGCCGCGCGCCTTCGAGCCGGCGGGTCTCCGTGGCTCGACCGCCGAAGACCGGGCGGCGGACCCGGAGGCCCCCGTCGACCGCAGCGACCTCGGTGACGCCGGTCGCGGCCGCGGCGTCCCAGGCCGCCGCCAGGCGCCCGGCGAGGTCGCGGCCGAACGTCGTGCCCCCGAGCACGACCACCGAGGCGCCGGCCTGCTCGGCCCCGAGCTTCGCCGCACGCGCCACGACCGCGGGCGCGGCCGCCTCCAAGGCTCCGTCGTCGCGCAGGAGCGTGAGCCCGATCCCGAGGCGCGCGAACTCTTCGGCCGCGGGCCGGCTCGCGGCCCCGCCGAGGAATCCGACCGCGCTACCTCCGCCGAGCGCGCGGGCGACGCCGACCGCTTCCCGGCTCGCTCCCACGAGGTGACCGGACTGGACCTCGCCGACGACCAGCACGTGCCGGCTCACGGGAAGACCTTCGCCTCCTCCCGCAGGATCTTCACCAGACGCTGCGCGGCCTCCTCGGGGGTCGCGTACTCGATCATCCGCGCCCCGGTGCGCGGCGCCGGCAGCTCGAACGTCTCGGCCACGCTCCGCGGCGCGTCCCCGGTCGGGGACCCCGCCGCCACCCGGGCGATCGGTGCCTTGCGCGAGCGCAGGATCGCCGGCAGCTTCGCCGTCCGGGGGTCGTTCCAGGCCTGCTGGAGCGCGATCACGCAGGGGGGAGGGCACTCCCAGCGCTCGAGGCCCGCCTCGCTCGCGCGCTGGAACCGGAATCGGGCGCTTGCGGCGTCCCAGCGCAGGTCGATCACGTAGCCGAAGTCCGGCTCCCCGAGCCACTCCCCGAGCGCGCCCGAGAACAGGCCGCTCTCGTCATCACCCGCCTGCTTCCCGCAGAGGACGAGAGCATGGGGAATGGTTCGCAGCGCCGGGGCGATCGCCCGCGCCGCGGCGATCGGTTCCGAGCCGACCTCGGCCGGCGCCTCCACCCAGGTGGCGAGATCGCAACCGAGCGCGATCGCCGCCCGCAGGACCTCCTCGGCCCGCGGGGCCGGTCCGACCGAGACCGCGTGGACCTTCGAGCCCGGGAGGGACTCCTTCAGCAGCAGGGCCTGCTCGACCGCCGACTCGTCGTAGCCGGCCAGGACGAACTTCACGCCCTCGGGATCGAGGCCCGTCCCGTTCGCGCTGGCCCGCAGCCGGGTGTCCGGCTCCGGGACCGGCTTGACGCAGACGACGATCTCCACGCGCGCCCCCGTCTCAGGCGTACTGCCGCAGGAGTTCTCGGGCGATCACGGTGCGCTGGATCTCGTTGGCGCCCTCGTAGATCTGGGTGAGCTTGGCGTCGCGCAGGAGCTTCTCGACCGGGTACTCCTTCATGTAGCCGTAGCCCCCGAAGGTCTGGATCGCCTCGTCCGCCACGTCGAGGGCGGCGTCGGAGGCGAAGCACTTCGCGATCGAGGACTCGAGGGTCCCCTTGCCGCCGCGGTCGATCGTCCAGGCCGCGTGCCAGGTGAGGAGTCGCGCGGCATGCACGGCCTGGGCCATGTTCGCGAGCTTGATCTGGATCGCCTGGTGCTCGGCGATCGGCTTGCCGAAGGTCTGGCGCTTGAGCGAGTAACCGGCGGCGTGGTCGAGGGCGGCCTGCGCGATCCCGGTGGCGAGCGCGCCGATCGGCGTGCGCGTCTGGTCGAGCGTGCGCATCGCGAGGGAAAACCCCTCGCCCTCCGCCCCCAGCCGGTTCGCGGCCGGCACCCGGGCATCCTCGAAGCGGACGGTGCTCGTCGACGATGCGCGGTGCCCCATCTTCTCTTCGTCCTTGCCGGGCAGGACGCCGGCCGTCGCGCGCGGGACCACGAACGCGGTGATTCCGCGGTGCTGGCGCTCGGGGTCGACCGTGGCGAACACCGTGTAGAGCGAGGCGTGCGGGGCGTTCGTGATGAAGCACTTCTCGCCCGAGAGAACGTAGTCCTCGCCGTCGCGACGCGCCCGGGTCTTGAGGCCGCCCGCGTCGCTCCCGCCGCTCGGCTCGGTCAGGCAGAACGACGCGAGCTGGTATTGGGCACAGAACGGGCGAAGGAAGCGCTCCTTCTGCTCCGCCGTGCCGCCGAGCAGGATCGGCTCGAGGGCGAGGCAGTTCGCGATGATCGAGGTCGTCATGCCGCCGCAGGCGTAGGCGAGCTCTTCGACGATCAGGCACTGGTCGAGCACCCCGAGGCCGCTGCCGCCGAAATCGGCCGGGACGTTGAGGTTCATCAGGCCGAGGTCGAACGCCTTGCGGTAGATCTCCTCGGGGAAGCGCCCGGCCCGGTCGCACTCCGCCGCGTGCGGCGCCATCTCGGTGCGCGCGAACTTGCGGGCGGCGTCGCGCAAGCTCTCCTGCTCCGGTGTCAGGGAGAAATCCGGCATCGACGCGGGGCGCGCGTGCCACGGGGACGCGCTATATCACGGCTTGGGTCGTCCGAGCCGTGACGACGTCCCACCGGCGAGGGCGCGAGCGCTTGCGCGCGCCGGAGCTGCGCGTGGCCCACTACGCCCGTCTCGACCGGCATCGCGGCCGGCGGATCGGCGTCCCCGAGGTGATCCTCGCCGAGGGCAAGGCGGTACCGCACCTGATCGGGATCGTGCGGGCCCTCCACGCGGACGGCCACGGCGCCCTCATCTCCCGACCGTCCGCGCGGCAGCGGACCGCCCTCGCGGCCGAACGCCGACGCGGACTGCCGCTGCGGCTCGTCGCGGACGGTCGGCTCGCGATCCTCGACGGCCCGCTCGGCGTGGAGTACGAACCGGGCACCGTGGCCGTGGTGACGGCCGGCACGAGCGACGTCGCGCTCGCCGAGGAGTCCCGCGCGCTGCTCGAGGCGCTCGGGCTGCGGGTCGTGCACGCCTACGACGTCGGGGTCGCGGGGGTGCACCGGCTGATCCGGGCGCTCCGGGAGCTCGAGCGCTCGCGCCCGGGCATCTACCTCGTCTTCGCCGGCCGGGAGGGCGCGCTTCCGACCGTGCTCGCCGGCCTCGTCCGGGCCCCGGTCGTCGGGGTTCCGACCTCCTCGGGGTACGGCCGGGGGGGCCGCGGGGAGGCCGCGCTCGGGGCGATGCTCCAGTCCTGCGCCCCCATCGCGGTGGTCAACATCGACGCCGCGGTCCCGGCCGCGCTGTTCGCGGCCCAGGGTTTCGCCCGGTCGCCCCGTTCCGCCGGGCCAGTTCGCCGATCCGGGGGACGAGCGTGGACGCGCCGGACCGGCTAGGCGTGCCGTCGCGCGCCCGTCGGCGCGAGATCTCGGAGCGGTACTACCGGGACGACCCCGGGCGATTTCTGGGGCCCCCGAGCGCGTTCGCGGCGTGGTCGCGAGCGTTCCTCGATCCCCTCCCCCGCCCGGTCCGCCTCCTCGAGCTCGGATGCGGGCCCGGCCGGGATGCCCGGGCGCTCGCGGGCCCGAGGGTGTTCGTCCGCGCGATCGACCACGCGCCGACCGCGATCGCCCGCGCCCGGGCGCAGCCGGACCCGCCGCCGACGCTTGTCCTCGAGGAGGCCGAGGCGCTCGACGTCCTTCGTTCGTCTCCCGCCGGGTCGCTCGATGCGGTCTACGCCCACGCCCTCTACATGTTCCTGGGCGACGAGGAGGTCGAGGCGATGGTGCGCGAGATCGCCCGCTCCCTGCGCGTCGGCGGCGTGCACCTGTTCTCGGTGCGCTCCACGGCCAGCCCGCTCGCCCGGCAGGGGATCGAGCTCGCCCCCGACGTGCGGCTGCGGGCCGACCGGGAGGAGGCCGTCCGCTTCTACCGGGCATCGACGCTGGGGCGGATCACCGACGGACTCGAGCGCGTACGCGCCGAGGAGCGCACGGACGAGTGCGCCTGGTACGTCTGCGACCGACGGCCCTAGACCGCGGTCCCGGAGGGACCGAAAGCATTTTTCGGGCCATCGCGCCCTGCTGAGACCGTGCCCCCCCGCCCCGTGCTCTCCGACTCGGACGAACAGACCGAGCGCGACTCGCGCGCGCAGCTGCGAGCGATCGACCGGCGGCTGACGGGCCTCGACGAGCAGCGTCGCACGCTGATCGCCGAGATGCGCAAGCTCTCCGGGGAGCAGAAGGCGCTCTACGACCAGCGCCAGGCACCGGCCGCCGAGGTCGAGCGCCTCTACCAGGAGCACGGAACGCTCGGGGGGCGGATCGCCGAGCTGCGGGCCGAGCGGGAGCGCGCACGCAAGGCCGTCGAGGCGGCGGTCGTCGCGCTCCGAGAGCTCCGTCTCACCTTCGCCCCGGGCGAGCGGGTGCGGCCCGAGCAGATCCGACGCGAGATCGCCCAGCTCGAGCTTCGCCAGCAGACGCAGGCCCTCTCGGTCGAGGACGAGAACGCGCTCATCGCGCACGTGCGCCAGCGCGCCCAGGAGCTCAAGGCCGCCGAGGCCCG
>Ga0187783_10000182_pt1 | contig 47364 bp, 40 predicted proteins | sample 1015_SJ02_MP02_2_FD_132471 | JGI IMG/M metagenome (GOLD analysis project Ga0187783, IMG submission 132471) | Tropical peat soil microbial communities from peatlands in Department of Meta, Colombia - 1015_SJ02_MP02_20_MG | ecosystem: Environmental > Terrestrial > Soil > Wetlands > Peat | place... | reverse complement strand
TAAGGAACGCATCAAACACTGCCAGTTTATCACGGCGCAGGTAGTCAACAGGGACCTACGTACACGAGAGATGGCGATTGGGGAACGGAGGTCAACTCCTTGTTTTTGATCGTCCTGGCCCGAACCGAGTCGGACCAAAAGTCCCGACAGAACTCGATGGTTCGACTCAGGTTTGGAATCAACCAGCGATGAAATCTATTCATAGCGCAGAGATTCCGTTGGCTGAAGCTTAGAGGCCCGATGCGCAGGAAGATAACCGAAGATGAGTCCGGTCGAGCAGGACACAACGAACGCCAAGACGACCGACGCCCACGATATCGGCAGAGCCGCTAAACCTTCCGAAGCATCTGCGACACTGCCCAGAAGATCGGCGATGACGGGCAAGCGCAGCAAGAAAGTGGCGCCAACGGGAATGAGAATGCCGATGATGACTCCGGCGAGGGCGCCTGTTCCGCTGATCAGAACGGCTTCGGCCAAGAACTGGTATAGGATCGCCGTGCGCGGCGCTCCGACCGCCTTGCGTATGCCGATTTCGTGGGTGCGCTCGGTGACCGTCACAAGCATGATGTTCATAATTCCAATCCCGCTGATGATCAGTGCGATGAGCGCAACCAGAATCAGTAGAACTGTCAGGGCGCGCGAAATGTTACGGGCGGCCTCAAGAATACTGGCCAGATTCCAAACCCTATATTTTGCGCTAGATCGATGCCGGGTGGCCAGAACGTCGGCGACGCGCTCGGTAACAAACGGCACATGGTCCGGACTGTCGGCCTGAGCGTAGAGAGATTTGAAGTAGTCGGTTCCTGCGTAGTTCTTGATCAGAGGAAACGGGATGATCGCAGATTCTGGCGTGATTTCCGTCAGGCCGAAAGTGGCTACGCGCTCTCGAAATACCCCAATAACGGTGAAGCGAAGCTCACCAACGGTAAGGATTTTGTTCAAGGGGTCGCCATCTGGAAACATGAGGGAAGCAAGCTGCTGGGTAACCAAACACACCTTGCTGCGCCACATCATGTCATCCTGATCAAAATACCTGCCCTTGATGATCACAAGACGGCGGACCTCATTGAACTGTTCCGTCACGCCGACAAGGCTGATGGGATGTACCTGTCCGGCGACCACGACATTCATTCGCAAGTCGGTTGTGCCCGCAGCCTCCTGAACTTGCGGAATATCCCGCGCGATTGCCTGAAGATCTGCAGGTGTGATTTGGTCTTCAAGAACTAGATTCTCCGACGTTCCCGGATTGATCAGTTCGGCCTGAACAAGGTTCGAGCCAACCGCCTCGATTGCTGAAATGATGTAGCGCTTGCCGGCCAGGGAAACTGTGACCACCAATACGATCGAGGCGCTGCCGATGATGACGCCAAGCATCGTCAGCGCAGCGCGCATTTTGTTTGCCTGCAGAGCCTGCAGCGCGAGGTGAATCGTTTCCCTCCAGGCGATCGCATTAAGCATCAGGTCGTTCGCTCGGTGCCGATTGCCGGCCAATAGAGCTCTGTCGGCCCTGTTTGTTTTGACAGTTTCAACGAACGCGACGCAAGCCTTATTGTTATGGCACGGAGGCAACTTCCCTCCCCCCGGGAATTCGGGCAGAAATGCCCGTACCTTCGCAACGGGGTTGCCTCCGCCCTCGCCTGGAAGGTTTTTCGACCCAAGGGGCAGCGTTCAGGCTGCCAAAAAATTCCGGACCAAAGCTTCCTAGGATGCTCGGGGCGGCCCTGGGCAGTCATTTCTGCTCGATGACCTTGTCTTTTTTCAGTTGCTTGATGAGCGCTCTGGCGTACTCCCGGCCCAATTTCTTGAAATCCTTCGAATATTCCGTGTCGGTTTCTCCGCTCCAGAGAAGCTTTTCATCCTTGGTGCTATAGAGGTTGAACTCAGCGCTCACGACAGTGTTTTCCTTGAGATAGGAGCTCGTCGCGAGGGCCTGGCTCCAGGCCAAGTTCCAGTAGGGCCACAAAGTGTAGTAACCCGGCGGGGGAACATAGTAGGGGCCAGCGAAACTGGTGGGCACCTGTTTCGTTTCGGTGCGCATGGCGATCGGTCGGATCACCAAGACGGCGTCGAAATCACCCTGCTTGATGTGCTCCTTGAGCTCGCCCTCAGCCAATTCATTGCGCGGCGGCAAGACCATGTGACTCCTGATTCCTGTGATTCCGGATTTGGCGAGCAGCTCCTCCATTTCGTCTTCCAATTCCTGACGTATTAGGTAATTCTCAAGGACAGCGATGACCAGGATTTTCTCGAGCCTTGGCATTGGCTCGCCGCTCAGCACCCAGCGGTGAACGATCTTGGTACTGGCAAAGCTCGGTGGGATCGTGAACGCGCAGACCGCAACGAAGGCGAGAAAAATGAAAAGCGTCCGGATCCGAATCAACTCGGCCGTTGGGTCATCAAAAGGCGTGGCCTTCTTTAGGCTCGGTAGCATCAAGACCTGTCCTTGAACCCATGTCACTTATCGTGCTAAGCGCGGCTTACAAAGCTGACAGGAACAGCTTAGAAGAAAAACGCGGACCTTTGCACTCGAATTTGCGGCGCGGGAGGTGACTCCCTTGCCATCGTTGGCAGAAGTTTCACTCGGCTTAGGGCGGTCCGACTCAGCGGTAGATTCCCATCAGTGAAAGGGCCCGGCAAAGCCGATGGTGCGCGCACGTTCCGTGCCGGTTTCGAGGAGACGCACCTTGCAGTGGGCCCCTGTGGGGAGGTCGGTTCTGGAAGGGGAGAACGACGGCCGTGCGGCGAGAACTGTCAGAACTACCAACAGAGTGAAAAGAGGGGACCGCACTTGCTTTTGCAGTCCCCACCCACGCGGCAAAACCGCTTTTCCCTAGAACCGGAAAACGATACCACCCAGGTACCGGAAATTGCTCTGGTTCTGGTTGCCCTTCGTAAACGCGTTGCCGAACCGGCTTAGTACGTAATCAACCTGAAGTGGTCGGAAAGCAATGTGCTCGTGAAAAGGAATATCAACACCGCCGCCGATGATGAAATCAAAGGCGTTGTTGCTCGGGGACCGTGCCGCGCAAACTTCACCGCAGTCCTTGAAAAGGTTCGCGAAGACGTTGGAGTGGGCGCCGCCGAACAACGCTTCCACAAAAGGCTCAAAATGTTGAGCGCGATACTTCAGAATAGGCCCAACGTTATAGGTGAAGAGATTGGCCTGGGCCGTAATGACGCAGCCTTCTGGACATGCTGCCACCACACCCGGTGCGAAGGTGAAGGTTCTTGAGGTGCTGCCGTATCCCTGCAAGTCGCCTTCGACGCCCAGCCACTTGGTGAGGTAAACGGCTATCCCAGCTCCTCCGCCGTTCAGCGAGAATGCGCTGACGATATTGCCGTTCTCCGGGTAGAACCGAAAGTAGGAGTAATCGACCGGGACTTCTATTTTCGGAGTGTCCTGGGCAAACACCGCCGCTCCGAACATCAAAACACAGCCTAGAAAAACCGTACTACGTAGCTTCATTTCTTTCTCCTTGGTTGATTGATAGACTCGTACTCAAACCCGCCCCTACAATCTTGCTCGAGGACCAGACGGACGGAAACTGTCAAAAATAACAGCACGGCCACGCTCGTGACGCCGGGCTGGGGACCGGACGCGGAAGGTACCCTACGGTACGAAAATTCTTGATTTAATTGCGAATTGGATCAAGTCAGCGGTCGTCCTGAGGCCAAGGAGTTCCATGATGCGGTATTTGTGAAATGCCACCGTTCGTGGGGCTACCTTTAAAACACTAGCGGCCTCCTTCATCGACTTCCCCTCAGCCAACAGCTGTACAACCTCGCGCTGTCGAGGTGTGAGCGCTTTGGCACGCGCTTTGGGCCTAGGATTGCTTGTGAAAGCCTTCTGCATACGTCCCGCGATGCGGGGCGTGATGTAGAATTTCTGTTTGAAGGACATTTGGATCGCCCGGATCAATTCCGAACCTGCAGAGCTCTTTAACAGATAGGCGGAGGCCCCCGAGCGCATAGCTTCCACGGCCAAGTCGGGATCTTCGTTCATCGTGAGGAAAATGAGCTTCACATTGGGCATCAGCTCCTTTAAACGTACTCCGGCTTCCAAACCGTTCATGAGTGGCATGCCAATGTCCACGATGACCACGTCGGGTTTAAGCTCCTGCGCCGTCTCCAGTAAGGCACGCCCGTCCGACACGGTGGCCACCACCTGAGCGTGAGGTTCCAACAGTTTGCGAAACGCCTCGACGATGATCGTGTGATCATCCGCTAGGATTACTCGAGGAAGTGGCATGGTTCTTCCCATTCGTTGGGAATGCTAGAGACAGCGCGGTTTTCTATAAACTGTTAGTTTTGACAGAGGCTCCACGTCCCCGGCCCCGGCCCCTGAAGGCAATGCCGCTGGGATTTTCTCCCCCGAACGGGCCGGACTGAGCGTCGCTGTCAACTTGGACAGTCAAGAAAGTCGGATGAATAATTGCTCCGCAAAGTCGGTCGGCCGCTCAGCCGGGCAGCGCGTTCTAACGGATCATCCGGGTAGTATAAAGGAGCACCCTGGGAAGTCGGCAAGATACGGGAGTCGAAGACTTGCAATAGCAAGCTGGCCTCAGTAGAAGATGGTGACGGTGCCGGCTGGGAGCGCATAGGAGCGCGGCTAAAGGAAAGGCTTAGGAACTGGGTGTGGCCATCCCAGTCTTCAGTGACTGCACTTCACGCGAGGGAACCCGCAGCTCGGCGAACCCGCAGTTCAAGCAAACCAAAACGCTTTGGCGAATATAGACGGGAGGAGCCTTCAGTCGCTCGAAGTCGGCGAGACTCACTGTCAGTTCCCCATCGAACTTCTCCATCGGAGACTTGCAGACTTTACAGTCCACTTTCACCCGAACCTCACCCACCGAAAATGCTCTCAAAGCAACAGCTCGAGCGATGGTAGCACATCTGAGCTGCTAGGCATGTGATTGAGCCCATCCAGGCGCTCCTCCCTTCGGTCTTCGACTTCATTTTTCATGCCTTCCGACCACTGATAGTGTTGACAGTAGGCAGAACCTCGCCTTCTGAATATTCTCGCAGCAGTGGCTGCACGGGCTAGCGACGTGCACCCGTGCCCGGAATAAAATGCGTGTCCTGCTCGGCACAAGTTCATCCTGGTCGCGCGCTCAATGGGCGGGCCAATTGAACAAGATAAGAGTGATTTTGGCAGATGATCATCCGGGTTTTCCAGAAATCGCGGAGCACTTCCTGGAGCCTGAGTTTGAGGTCGTCTGCAAGGTTGTGAATGGCCAGGCTCTATTGGATGAAACTATGAAATTAAAGCCCGACGTTGTGGTGACAGACATTTCTATGCCTGTGCTCAATGGTATTGAGGCCGCCGATCGTCTGAAGGAGGCAGGGTCGAAGTCTCGGATTGTGTTCTTGACGGTTCACAGGGACCCCGACTTTATACGTAGGTGCCTCTCGACCGGTGCTTTCGGATATGTTGTGAAATCACGAATTGCTACCGACCTGGTACCCGCCATTCGTCAGGCCTTAGCTGGACGGATCTTCGTTTCCAGCGACCTGCCAAACGAGAGCCAGAGCTAATCAAATCGGGAATGACCCCTGGTAAAACGAACAGGTTCCTCTTTGCAACCGGCTGTGCTATCTGATTCGCTGATTTGAGGGACGCCGATGAAGATCTACCGAACCGTATCGCACTAAGCTCGGAAGGCCTCGACGACAGCAATGAGGTTCCCATTCTTCGCGCGAGAAAGGGAGGGCGACCCAGGGCAAGACGATACTGAAAGTGCTGAGCGTCATTCCGGCTCGTGGCGACAACGCGGCACTGCGGCTGTTCTTGCTCATTGATGATACCTGTGATGCCAAATAACCTCAACGATCTCCGCGCTTTCATCCATGCCCAGCCCCGGTCGACCTAAGTTGGCTTTGCCTACACGTCTAAGGCAACCGTGCACGATCCCTGGAGCGTAAGGGACCGCCGCTACGACTCCCGACAAACTATGGGCTATCGAACTCTTTCTGATTCAATAGCATAGAGGAAGTCGGCCTCGGCTCGCCGGCACGCGAGAGACCTGTCAATTCTACCAGTGACGCTTTCTGGAGGTTATGGTATAACCGGGCCTCCGGCTGGATCTGTGTTGTTGCGCCCTGGGGGGAAACACACTATGAAACTGCCTCGCGTGATCCTTGCCGATGATCACACCCTTGTTGCCGAAGCATTACATCAGCTCCTCGCGCCTTGCTTTGAGGTCGTCGCGACGGTAGCGGACGGCCATGCACTGGTAGACGCTGCTGTATCTCTCAAGCCCGACGCCGTGGTGGTGGATGTCGCGATGCCATTGCTGAACGGGTTGGAGGCCTGCCGGCAACTCAAGACGAAAATGCCTGGCTTAAGAGTCATTTTTTTAACGATGAACGAAGACCCCGAGCTTGCGGTGGAGGCAACCAGGGTGGGAGCGTCAGGGTACGTATTGAAGAAATCTGCTGGCTCAGAATTGCTACGGGCGATTCGAGAAGCGCTTCGAGGTAAGTCTTACATCACGCCGCAGATTGCTCGGGGGATCGAGGATTCTTTCATTCGCAATCCGCACCGACGAAGCCACGCAAAATCCCTCACGCCGCGTCAGCGAGAAGTCGTTCAGCTCCTGGGAGAAGGGAAATCGATGAAAGAGGCTGCCAGCGTCCTAAATCTCACACCGCGCACCGTAGCCTTCCATAAATATCGTGTCATGCAGGAGCTTGGCTTTAAAACCAACGCTGACCTCGTCCAATTCGCCATGAAGCGTCAGATTGTCGCCGGTTGACCCGTGTTTATCTCCGGGAGCGGGCCTCGTGATCGATGGCACCGATTGGGGCGGGCAAGTTCCTAGCTTGTCAATGTGATCCTAGCTTCGGACGTGAGCGGGAGCTCCGCGTTGTCGGGAGAAGTCACGCCATACCGCGATCTCACGGCAATAAGCTTCTGTACTTGTGTCTTGGATAGCAGATACGGTCCACCGAGGCATTCTGCGGTGAGCAGGATCCGCGCGAAGTGTTCCACAGTCTCCATGTGGTGATAAGCAACGTCTACGGAATTTCCGCAGGTGACCACGCCATGATTTGCAAGCAAGATTGCATCGAAGAACCGTTCCGGCGAGAGCGCGCTAAGCCGGCCGGCCACCGCCCGCTCACTTTTACGGTCAGAGAAATTGTGACCCGGTATTCGCGTTGCAGGCAGCCCGATGAGCGGCAAACAACCCTCTTGGGAGCGATCACGCTGTGAATTCGGGAGCAAGCCGCACGGCGACCAGCGTATGGAACTCCACACCGACCGCAAACTGTTAAAACTGACAGTCGGTGCGGATTTCTGGACATGGACTGGGAGTGCTGTTAGGTTTAACCGGTTGCTCGCAACGCCAGCGAGAAGGAAACAGAATTAAAACGGGAGTGGAGGAATGGTTATGTCTATTGGCGGCTTGTGGAGTCGCTTCCTTGCCTTGCTGTGCGCCATTTCACTGACTTCTGGCAACATGCCGCTGAATGCTCAGCAGGAGGCTCAGAGAATCCCGAACGATCAACTGGATTCTTTGGTTGCCCCAATCGCGCTTTACCCGGACCCACTTTTAGCGCAGGTTCTGGCTGCCTCCACCTATCCGTTAGAGATCATTCAGCTCCAGCAATTTCTGAATAAACACAAGGATTTGACGGGCCAAGCGCTCACCGATGCCGTGATGAAGCAGGCGTGGGACCCAAGCGTGCAGGCGTTGGCCCCGCTTCCCGATGTGGTGAAACGATTGGCGGACGATATCCAGTGGACTACGGACTTGGGAAATGCATTTTTGGCGCAGGAGTCAGACGTAATGGACGCCGTACAGCGGATGCGGGCGAAAGCAGAGGGCACCGGGAACTTGAAGTCTACCGATCAGATGAACGTCGAAACCCAGACTGTCGACAACAAGAGCGTTATCGTGATTCAGCAAGCAAACCCTCAAGTCGTCTACGTTCCCACCTACAACCCGACCGTCGTGTATGGCCCGCCGATCTATCCTTATCCGCCGATCTACTATCCTCCACCCGGCTATTACGCGGCAGGCCTGGCGATCTCCTTCGGTGTCGGTGTGGCGATGGGCGCGGCTTGGGGGTGGGGAGGAGGTTGGGGCTGGAACTGCGGTTGGGGCCACAGCAATGTGAACGTCAACATCAACAATACGTATGTACGCAACTATAACAACACGAACATAAACAACAAAATCTCAAATGGCAACTGGCAGCACAGTGCACAGCACCGAGGAGGCACTCCGTACGCGGATCGCAACACGGCGAGCAGGTATGGAGGTACGGCGCGCGGTGAGTCGATCAGCAACCGGCAGTCTCAGACACGTCAGAATCAGGGCCAATTGGGGGATAGGCAGCAAGCGGGCGTTAGTAATCGTCCATCCGGCGGCGGAACGAGCAACCTCGGAGGAAATCGCCCAGGAACAGGCGATCGCCCCAGCCAAGGCCAACTAGGTAGTGGCAATCGTGCGTCAGGCGGTGCGAGCAATCTCGGTGCAGACCGTGGGGGAGCAGGCAGCGCCGGTAACGGTGGAGATCGCGTCGGCAACCGCGCTGTGTCGCCCAACGGCCCGACCGGATCGAGGGGTAACGCCTTAGCTGGCGCTTCAAGCGGCGTGGGCGCAGGTGGTGCGCGGGCCAGTAGCTCGCGGGGCGCATCCAGTATGGGTGGTGGCGGGGCGGCCAGGGGTGGCGGGGGCGGCGCAAGAGGTGGGGGACGGAGGTAATCAATTCCATGATCAAGGATGAGCGCATCACCTCAACATCGGCGAAATCCTTCAGGCAGAAGATGATTCCGTGCTTCGTGTTGATCGCGCTCTCTGCTCTAGGATCATTTCCCTACGCCGGGGCGCGATCGCCACAAAGCAGCCCCGCATCGACGTGGTCGGCGCAGACGACATTCGATTCCCCTCAGCAAGCGGCTAAAGCCTTGATTCAAGCAGCGAGTAGCTACGATGTGCCGGCACTGAAGGCGATTTTTGGGCCGGATGGTCAGGACTTAGTTTCCGCGTCGGACCCGGTTCAGGCTAAGAACATGGCCCTGGCGTTTGCGACGAAGGCCCAGGAAAAAAACCAAGTGACATTAGACCCCCAAAACCCCAAACGTGCCTTGCTTTCCGTCGGCCTTAACGATTGGCCGTTTCCGATTCCGCTCGTTGAGAAAAATGGGAAATGGCTATTCGATACCCGTGCGGGTCGCGAGGAAGTCTTATACCGTCGCATCGGTGCCAATGAGCTCGACGCAATCCAGATTTGCCGCGGTTACGTCGAAGCGCAACAGGCATACGCGATGGAAAAACACGATGGTGCCGAAGTGAACCAGTACGCGCAACGCGTCATCAGTACGCCGGGTAAGCACGACGGCCTGGTATGGCGGAATCCGGATGGAACTTTGGGAGGGCCTATCGCAGAGGAGATCGCACAAGCCCTGCAACAGGGCTATACGACTCGGGGCCAACCATTCCATGGTTACTACTTCAAAATCTTGAAAGCGCAAGGCCCTGCCGCACCTCTCGGGCAGATGGACTTCGTCGTAAACGGCGCGATGATCGGGGGATTTGCCCTTGTCGCAGCGCCCTCGGAATACCGCGTCACCGGCGTAAAGACTTTCCTCGTCGGCTACGATGGTATCGTGTACGAGAAAGACTTGGGCCCCGATACACTAAACATCTTCAAGAATATGGAGGTTTATAACCCCGACAAAACGTGGCATCGCACAAATGATAACTGGTGATAAGCAAATGATGGAACCACCTGCGGCAATTGCTTCAACGGCCCCATCCAAACTGGCACTTGTCGTCGATCCAGAGCCAGACGTCGCGGGAGTTCTGCGCAAGGTTCTCAACTCCGAGCAGTGGAACATCGTACATGCCGAGGACAATCGAGACGTCCTGAGGCTTGTCGAGGCAAGACCCTACGATCTCATCATCACCGGGGCGAGGACCACCGGCACGGAGGATGTCGAATTACTTCGCAAAATTCGCCGTGTTCGCCCACATGTTCGCCTCATCATTCTCACGGACCAGAGTACTCCGACCGATGTCCTCACGGCCATGCGTCAAAGGGCATTCAGTTATTTCTCTACTCCTTTTTCGAGTGAATCGCTGGCTGAAATGGTGGGCATCGCAACACGTGAACCCGCTTGGGATGACGGCCTCGAGCTCGTCTCGGCCACGCCGGACTGGATCAGTGTCATTGCCCGGTGCGACAAGCAAACAGCCGATCGATTAGTGCAGTTTCTCCAGGAAGTATCGGATCTTCCCGAGCCCGAGAAGGACGATGTGGCAGCCGCCTTCCGGGAAATGTTGCTCAATGCGATCGAGCATGGAGGTAAGTTTGATCCAACCCAGTACGTCGAGGTCGGCTATGTACGCACCCGTAAAATGGTGATGTGCAGGATTAAAGATCCCGGAGAGGGTTTTTCGCTAGAGGAAATCCACCACGCAGCGATCAACAATCCCTCCTGCGATCCGATTCGCCATGCCGTGCTGCGGGAGGAGCAAGGGATGCGTCCTGGCGGCTACGGCCTGTTGATGGCCAAGCATCTCGTCGATGAACTTCTACACAGCGAGAAGGGAAATGAGGTCCTTTTGATTAAGTACGTACCTTCTGTGTCAGCCGCATAAAGCCTTCTGCTCTCACCGCAAATCCCCATCTGGTTGAGATCTTCCATCGGCGATCGATGCCTTGAAAAATCGTTGCTCTAGCGCAACGACAAGAACGCAAAACAGGTGCCATTCTGGTTCTGATACTTCGGCAGTCTTGCTGCGCGATCATTGGTAACTGCCAGCCAGGCTTGATGTTAGTTCCGCTGAAATTCCAGGGGCTGTTTCGCGGACTGCTTCGAACCGACTTTCGTAGCAAGTTAGGAGATGTGCGTCTGAACAAATTGAGAGTTGTGATTGCTGACGATAACCCCTCCGTCTTGCGTCAATTGGTGCAGCTGCTAAACGTCGCCTTCGACGTCGTGGCTACCGCAGAAAATGGCCTCTTGGCGCTCAAACACATCCGCCAACGCCGACCGGATGTTGCTGTGCTGGACCTGAGGATGCCCATTCTGGATGGCATGGAGGTCGCCCGCCAAATCAAAGAGTCTGGGCCGACGCCCGCCATTGTGATTTGCTCGGTGGAGGCCGACCCGGAGATTGTGGAGGCTGCTCAACAAGCCGGGGCGCTCGGATATGTTCTCAAGACCAGTATGGCTCGAGATTTAATTACAGCTGTAAAGACCGCGGCTCGCGGCGAGACTTTCGTTTCCGCCTTGGACCGCAAGGGAACAGGGTCCGCTGACAGGATATAGCAGGCACAGATGGCACCGTTGTCGTTTTGACCACTGCCCTTGTTGACAGTTCTAGCGATCGACGTGGACATGATACTTCTAGAACGTTCTGAGGGGGTCGGCCCGAAGTCACCTATTCCGAGGCGAGGCTAGGCAGCTGCCTCCGCTTAGGTTCTCGGCCGGCCCCGTGATCTCAGCAACCTTCTTCTCGATGATCAGGTAGCTGCGGCGGGCCGCCCCTGGCACGTTCTTGTCACGCGGCGACAAAAAGAGATACCGGTACGAGCGACAGTTCATGCCTACGAGAAAACCATGCCAGCGAGGTCATCTCTCGTATTGAGCGGCAAACTTTTCTGGTGGCACCGAGCTGCGCCGTGGTCATCAAACCCAACGAGTCTGTCTAGGTTCCATCGCCCGTGGTGCAACGACGTTGATGAAGTCAGCGCTATTGCTTAAAAACCAGTGGGGGCCCGCCGACTCGCTTCACCTTGAGGTCGACCGACACTTCGACGCGGTCGGCGATCTTTATGAAGGGGATACCGCTATTCATCCCGTAGTCCTTGCGATCAAAAGCCATCGTCCCGGAAATCGTGCCTTCGCCCGACCCCTTGGTACCAGTAGCGTTTAGGTTCAGTGTTTCCGGCTTAGACACACCTCGAATCGTAAACGTTCCCGGCACGTCAAACGTGGTGGGACCGGTCTGTACAATCTTGCTCGAATGAAATGTGATGTAAGGATCATTCTTTGCGTCGAAGAAATCTTTGCTCTTCAGCTTATCGTCCTTCATGCTACTTCCCGTATTCACGCTGGCGGCATCGACTTTAATGTCCAAAACGCCTGTCGTCACGTCGGTGGACGGATAGGTCAGCGTGGCGTCCCACTTTTCAAAGACGCCATCGATTGCCACCGATGCCTTTACAAAGAACTTGACTGTGCTTTCGACCGGCGTGATCTTGAAGACGGGAACCGCCGCAGGAGCCTGTGCCTCAGTTGGGGATGAAAGCCAGACACACGCCAGAACACACAACATAGCGAGTCGCATTTGTGTTACACCTCTCGCGAAACGATCAGCTACTCTTGCAAGAACGCGGCATGGTTTCATCGGGCGAACGCGGTGCCTACTGTAAGAATTACCAGTCGGAACCGGGCTGACGCATCGGCACTGCGCAGGCGATGACCCCTAGCCTCCCGATTCCCGTGGAAACGGTCGCGCTCTACCCCGCTGCCCGTCCGACGAGCTTCCGTGCTGCCATCCCGAACATCAGGCGCGCCATTCCCGTCATCAACAGGTTCACTCCCACAAGGATCCCGATGGCCCAGACCGAACTGGAGGGCCAGTGAAACCAGATCATTCCGCCCAACAGCAGCGCGATCACACCGTTGAACAGCACCCATCCCGACGCACCCTCGCCCTTGAGTCGGAAGTAGGAAATGATTTCCAGCACCCCTGCCGCGAAAATCACAGCGGCCAACAAAAGTGTCAGCGTGCCGATGGCCAAGAGCGGGTGTGTGAGCGAGTAGATTCCGCCGACGAGGTAGGCAATTCCGATCAGTATTTGAAGAACAACATGCTTCGCCCCTCCACCCTTAAATGCTCCGATAAAATGCGCAATGGCGCCGAAGATAAGCAGCCACCCAACCAATAGCGTGACGCCCAACCCCGCCACGGCGGGTTCCACGATCGCAAACATTCCCAGGATAATGAATAGTACGGCGGCCGCAATGTACCAACCGGTGACCTTCTTCGCCACCCGCAACGGACCTTGCATTCCCTGGGCCGAACTTGCTGTCGCCATAAGAACCTCCCTTCGATTTCTCTGTCACATCATCTTCGATCCCGTCATAGGCCCCAACTGCTAGTTTTGACAGTGGGCGGAGCCGATCAGGTGTTGGATGCTGCCACTACGCTCACGACAATAACGCACTATCGGGCCCATGTTTCAGACTGCGCCGAGACTCTCGACGTAATGATTGCAGACGTGCCGAGAATAAACAACTTCTTGCTTGTTTCCAGCAACTGTTTCCAGAGTGGAGGCGTCCATGGCAAAAAAGCAAGGTACGGACGACGGAACACGCTTGAAACGAAAGGAGTTTGAGAAAGAACTACGCCGCCTGCAAGCAGAGCTCTGCAGACTGCAGGACTGGATCAAACACAAAGGGTTGCGAATTATCGTCATCTTCGAGGGCCGTGACGCAGCGGGAAAGGGCGGCACGATCCGTGCCATCACCGAGCGAGTCAGCCCGCGAGTTTTTCGTTTGGTGGCTCTCCCCGCTCCTTCCGACCGAGAGAAATCGCAGCTGTATATGCAGCGGTACATGCAGCATTTCCCCGCTGCCGGCGAGATGGTCATTTTCGATCGCAGCTGGTACAACCGTGCGGGCGTGGAGCGTGTCATGGGCTTTTGCACGGACCAGGAGTATGAACGGTTCCTGGAGCTTTGCCCGATTGTCGAAGAATACATCGTGGACGCCGGCATTATCCTCGTGAAGTACTGGCTGGAGGTCGGTCAAAAGGAACAGCAACGCCGCTTTGAAGCGCGCATCCAAGACCCCCTCCGTCAATGGAAGCTTAGTCCCATGGACTTAGAGTCCTTTCGCCGCTGGTATGAATATTCTCGCGCTCGAGACAAAATGCTTGAAGCCACCGACACCAAGCATGCTCCCTGGTACCTGGTCCGCTCCGACGACAAGCGAAAGGCGCGCCTGAACTGCATTTCACATTTGCTTAGCATCCTTCCCTACAAACAGGCCCCTCGCGAGAAAGTCAAGTTACCAAAGCGCTCAAAAAAGGGCCGATACGACGATCAGGCCTCTTTGAAACAACACCGTTTCATTCGCGAAGTATTTTGAGTCGACCGCTGGATCTGGCAGGGATTGCACCAGCGGGTTCATCTCTGGATGGGTCATGCCGATTTGACAAGGCATTTTGCCGTCCCTATGCTGGCTTGGCAGTCAAGCAACACGTCGAGATTGCAGCCACCGACTGGGGTGCGTATGCAAACTGAACCGATCATGGATTTGGCGCATTTGGGCCACCTGGAATTGTTGACTCCGAAGCCAGACGAGAGCTTGGGCTTTTTCGTTGACGTATTGGGGATGACCGAGACCGGCAGAGAAGGTGACTCTGTCTATTTGCATGCCTATGACGATTACGAGCGCCACTCGCTCAAGCTCACGGCGTCGAAATTGCCAGGCATGGGTCACGTCGCCTATCGGGCGCGCAGCCCTCAGGCACTGGAAAGGCGCGTGGCCGCCCTCAAAGGATCAGGGTTCGACATGGGATGGACTGACGGCGATCTGGTGCACGGTCCGGCTTTCGTGTGCCAGGATCCTGATGGTCACAATATCGAGCTTTACTATGAAACGCAGTGGTATCAGGCGCCACCCGAGTTGCGTCCCGCCTTGAAGAACCAGGCGCAGAAGTTTCCCGCCCGCGGCGCCAACGTGCGGCGCCTGGATCACTGGAATGGCCTCGCCGTGGACATCAAAGCCAACCGCGAGTTCTTCGAAACGTACCTGGGCTTCCGCTTAACCGAGCAAATTGTTCTCGACAACGGCACAGAAGCCGCGATGTGGATGACGTGCACGAACAAAAGCTATGATTTCGCCTACACGCACGATCACACCGGGACGCGTGGACGCTTCCACCACATCACCTACGCAGTCAACAGCCGGGAAGAGGTTCTGCTGGCGGCCGACATTTGCCTTGAGAACAACGTCTACATCGAAACCGGCCCGCATAAGCACGCCATCCAGCAGACATTCTTCTTGTACGTCTATGAGCCCGGCGGTAATCGTGTAGAGGTGGCCAATGCCGGCGCACGGCTGATTCTCGCCCCGGACTGGAAGCCGATTCGCTGGAGCGAAGCCGAACGCAAAAAAGGCCAGGCTTGGGGTCTCAAGACGATCGAATCGTTCCACACCTACGGCACGCCTCCGGTTGAGGTCGTCACCAAGGGGTGAACCATCGTAGCTATCGTCGGTCGCATGGGCGAGTTGGGCGTAACCAGGACACTTATTTGAGACGCCCGGAGTAGCCCTGCGCAATCATCGGGATCGAATATACCTGTGCGGCGTTGGCAACCTGGTTGCCATCCGAGCCCAGGGCTCCACGGGCCAGGATGAAGAGCGTCTTCCTACCAGGACCTCCGAAGGACACGCTGATGACATCTCGCGGCGTGGGGATCAATCCGAGCCACGTGCCGTCGCCACCGATGACCTGCACGCCAGGATTGCTGGTAACGTAGATGCGCCCCTCGGCATCGGTGGTACTGCCATCACCCGCCGTGCCCTGCAATAACTTGGCAAAGTCTCGCTGGTTGGTGAGCGAGCCGTCGGGTTGCACATCAAAGACCACGACCGTGTTCACGTTGGTTACAAAAAGTCTTTTCTCATCTGGGCTGAGGATGATGCCGTTGGTGCGCAGATTCTCCCCGTATTTCGTGACCGAGCCGTCGGGACGGGCGTAATAAAGCCCTCCCATGGTGAAATAGGCCCCGCCCTTGCGATCCGCCGATAAATCATTCAGCACGCCGCCAATACAATCCAGAGTTTCGCCCTCAAAGCTGTCGGCCAACAGCTTGCGTCGCGGCGACAGTTCCCAGATGGCTGGACGCAATCCTCGCTCAACGATGAACACGGCGCCTGCGGAGTTGATCGAAAGTGAGCCGCCCGTGTGGGTGTCGGTGTAGACCACCGAGGGATGGCCGTCCTGATCCAGTTTTAGGACATCGCCTTTGTCGTTCTGCGCGATCAATAAACCGCCATCGTCTGTACCGACAATGCCGTCTCCGTTGTTGCCGGCCTCTTGCCAGAGAAACTTCCATCGCTGTCCGGCGGCGATGACACCGGGAATTTCCGTCACCTGATAGTCGCGTGGTCCCGGCGCGGGTCCGCTAGGAGGCCGGAACCCGGGAAGCTTGGGTGGTGGATTTTTGCATGTGGCGATAACGGCTGCATAACCAGGGTCGTTTGGCCCCTGAAGGGACGGCGGCGGAGCGCTGGAGGGCGCCGGAGGCAATGGTGGGGCCTGGCTTTGCCCGAAGGCAATCATGGCGGCAAGCAAAGCAAACGCGATCGAAGCGACTCCTTTGGATTCCATACAACCTCCTGCACCCGAAGGCCGGACTACCCGATGGCTTGCTCATCGGGCGCGTGTAGACAGAAGCTCGGAGCCAAGATCCACTAGGGCGTCACTCCTGCGTCCTCTTGAATTGCTGCTCCTCGGTCGATCCCGCGAGCGCTGCCGTGGATAGTTTTGTACCGACAATTTTCTCCGCGATGACGTCGAAATAGCTAGTTCCGACAAATCGCTGATGCGTCGTGGCCATATAACCGCTGCCCTTCTCGTGCTCGAACTCTTTGTTTTGAAAACGAGCGTAGGCCGCCATGCCCTCTTTTTCGTAGGCGCGCGCGAGTTCGAACATGCCAAGGTTGAGGGCGTGGAATCCCGCCAGGGTGACGAACTGAAACTTGTACCCCATGGCGGCCAGTTCTTTCTGGAATTGGCTGATTGCATTCGACTCGAGACTGGCCGACCAGTTAAACGAGGGCGAGCAGTTGTAGCTCAGCAATTTTCCAGGGAAATGGCTGTGGATGGCCTCGGCGAAGGTCCGCGCCTCCGTCATGTCCGGTTTGGAAGTCTCGCACCAGATCATGTCCGCGAAGGGACAATAGGCAAGCCCTCGGGCAATGGCACACTCAATGCCTCCACGCATGCGATGGTACCCTTCGATGGTTCGCTCGCCGGTCAAATATGGCTCGTCACGTGGATCCACGTCACTCGTGATCAAATAGGCGCCGTTGGCGTCCGTTCTTGCAATTAGAATGCTGGGAACGTCCACAAGGTCGGCGGCGAAGCGGGCGGCCACAAGCTTCTGTATGGCTTCTTGCGTGGGAACCAGGACTTTCCCTCCCATATGACCGCACTTCTTCGCTGACGCGAGTTGGTCTTCGAAGTGTACTCCCGCTGCGCCCGCTTCGATCATGCCCTTCATCAATTCGAAAGCATTGAGGGGGCCGCCGAATCCCGCTTCGGCATCGGCAATGATTGGCGCATACCAGTATGGTCCGCGCTTGCGACCGTCCGCGTGCTGGATCTGATCGGCACGCTGTAGGGCGTTGTTGATACGCCGGACAACGCTCGGCACACTGTCAGACGGATACAGACTCTGATCGGGATACATCTGGCCCGCCGAATTGTTGTCGGCCGCGACTTGCCAACCACTGACGTAAATGACCTTTAGGCCTGCCTCCACTTGCTGAATGGCTTGGTTTCCGGTCAGCGCTCCCAAGGCCGGCAGATAGTCGTCAGTGTGCAACAGGTTCCAGAGTCGTCGGGCACCCGCATCGGCGAGGGTATATTCGATTTTGGCAGTCCCGCGAAGCCTGTCGATGTCCTCAGCGCGATAGGGTCGCTCGATGCCCTGCCAGCGGGTCGTAGCCCAGTTTTTCTTTATGTCGTCGATACTTGGAAGCGTAGACATGATTCCTCCGGTTCTGTCAGCTTTTCGACCTGGATTACCTTGATGCGCCAATTCCGGACAATGGCGCCGTATGCAAGGTCGCTCAAAAAATCGCCAAAACTCTTGAGGCTGCAACCACAAAGCTGCTATCCGGGCACTCCCCCAGAAAGTAAACTACGCCGAGCTGCTCAATAGCGTCAACCAATTCGACAAAGGAGGCGGGGAAGTGTTTCGTCGAGCAAACCACCACTATCACTACGGCTGTTTCCACCCCCCATGGCTCAGATCTCTCCAGTCGCAAGCATTCTCCGATGAGCGGATGGAATCCCTGGTCCGAGGATCGTAATTGTTTGTTAGACTTTCAGACCTCTGCCGCCTCCGAGCGCAGAGTGACGTAGCCAGGGAGGCCTCCGCATGAATCTCCTCGATACCATCCAGCCCATGAACGTGGCGCCGACTGGATTTGATGCTTCCCGCGACCTTCCGAAAGGGTTCGCCGATTTTCTTCGCCCGCTGGACCGAGCCTTCACGCCCTGCCAGCGTGATCTGATTGACAAACGTGCCGCGGCGCTTGCGGCCGCGCACGAAGGTAGGCTTCCCGATTATCTTCCTGCTTCGCCGGCGACCCAAGAGCCCTGGCACATCGAACTTCCCGCTTGGTGCCGGGACCAGCGCAATCAGATGACAGGCCCCGCCGACGACTCTGAGCTCGTCGTCAAGATGCTCAATTCGGGAGCGCCCGGCGTCATGCTCGATCTCGAGGACTCGGTGGCCAACACCTGGTCTCATCTCTCGCAAGGCGTGACAAACGTTCTCGCGGCGCTGCGCGGCGAACTGAGCTACTTCGATCGCAAGCGTAATCGCACTGTCACCATCCAGCCTAGCCAATCTGTAATTTCCGTTCGTCCACGCGGACTGCACCTTCATCAAGCAGGAGTGATGCCCGGCGAGATCTTGCCGGCATCCCTTTTCGATGTGGCCTTGGTTGCCTTCCAGGTGGACCCCGACCGGCTGAAGCACCCGCTGACGTTCTACATTCCCAAATCGGAATCCGCGGAGGAGGGGCTGTGGTGGCGCGACCTTTTTCAAGCAATCAGCCGAGCCAGAGGCTGGGCCAAAACAGCCATCAAGTGCATGGCCCTTGTCGAGTCGCATCCACTCGCTTATCAAATGGAGGAGTTCGCCTACCATCTCCGCGAGCACATACTGGCGTTGAACCTTGGACGATGGGACTACATGGCCAGTCTCATCCACTTCAATTTGCATGATCCTCGTTGGGTTTTGCCGGACCGCAATACGATTCCGCACGACGTGGCCTTCTTTCAGAGCGTTCGAAATCGTATGCCGGAAATCTGCCACAAGCACGGAATGCTGGCCATCGGCGGAATGACGGCACTCTATCCCAACCGTGAAGATCCCGAATTGAACGCGCGCGCCCTCGCCGTCTTGGAGCAGGACAAGAAGAATGAAGCCACCTGCTTGATGGACGGTGCATGGACGGGACACCCCGATCAAAATGAAATTGCCGTGAAGCAGTTCCCCTACCCGAACCAGTTGCAGGCGCGGCCCTCCCATCCCGAGTCCCGGCCGGACCTGCGGCCTGTTCCGGTAGGCGTGGGCAAGCACACGCTTGCTGGCACGCGGGCGGCGGTTCGCACGGTCATCCGCTACCGCCAGGGCGTGCTCGCGGGCCGTGGCGCCAGCCTGCTGGACGGTTACATGGAGGACCTGGCGACAGACCGTATTTATCGGTTGATGATCGCGCAACGGATGCGCCACCGCGACGCGGTCCGAATCGTGGATGGCCGCGGCCAGACAGTTTCTCACACACCGGAACGGGTTGGTCAGCTCTTTGACGACGAGATGTCCCACATTCTAGGCGAATTGCCGGAAAACACTGCGTCGGAAACAATCGAGCAATTCAAACTGGCGCGCTTGCTCAGTGAAAAACTGATTGTCTCCGGTGAGTTCACACCCGTGTGAGTGGACCGGTACGGGAACGACGCCAGGCCTAGCTTGCCCGATCGCGGCCCGTAATTTTGACCTGTTCAGCACCGGCGCCAAGCAAGCGGTTTTCGATGTCGATGATCACTCGATCCGAAGGTTCGAGCACGCCGATCAAAATCTTGCCGTTTGAAACCTCAGGGTCGTAGAGTTGGGGCTTCCAGTTCGGCAACCTGGTCGTAATCAGCAGCGTTACGATGGTGGTTACGACCGCGCCGAGCATGGTGAGCTCATACGTCACGATCCCGGTGGGCCATGAGGCGACAAGGGGCATACCACTGGTGACGAGCGGAAAGGGATAGCCCTGCTGTGTTAAGCGTGCGAGCAAAAATCCGCACACACCACCCACGAGGCCACCCAATACGGCGAGCCACGGCATCGGCGTCGCTTCATCCATTTTGCTGAAGGAATACTCGTCAAATGGCTCCGGCGACATGACCACAATGCTCTTTGGGCTAATGCCCGCGCGATAGAGAGCGTCGATCCCCTGCTCGGCCGAACTGGGATCGGGGAACAAACCATAGATCGCTTGGGTCATCGGCATTTCAGTCCGCCCCTAATCGGTCCGATTGCGCCACTAGTCGAAGGGGATGCGGTCTTTCTTGGATACCCGCCTTTAGCTCCCAAACCGAGATGATGGGAACGACCTTGGAAAAGATCATGTAGAGAAGGGCCATGCCACAGAAAGTACCAGCCGTGATCGTGATTTCCACCCAAGTGGGTCGATATGTGCCCCAACTGTACGGCAGGTACTTGCGTGAAAGAGACGGCACGATAATCAGAAATCGCTCGAGCCACATGCCGATGACCACCGTGAAGGAAGCGATAGCCGTGCCCGTGATCGTTCTGAACTTCTTGATTGCCAAAAGCGGAAATGGAATCAGGAAATTGCAGAACACCATGGTCCAGAACAGCGGTGCGTACGATCCGTGTTGCGTGAGCCAGAAGACGGCGATCTCCGAAGGCTCATTGCCGTACCAAGTGGTGAGGCGCTCGGCGAAAACAAAGTAGAACCACAGCAGGCTCATCACCAGCAGCAATTTCCCCAAATTCTCGAAATGAATAGGGAGTAGGTACTGTTCCAGATGGAGGAACTTGCGCAACAGGGCCATGGCCAGGATCAGGGCTGCGATTCCGCTGAAGATTGCTCCCGCTACGAAATACGGTGCGAAGATGGTCGAGTGCCACATCGGCACAGGAGCCATCGCGAAGTCCCACGAGACGATGCTGTGCACGGAAACGGCCACAGGAATGACGGCGATGGCCATGATATGCATGGCCGTCTCGAGCCGATGCCACAGCTTAGGTGTCCCGGTCCAGCCGAGCGCCACAACGCTGTAGATCCTTCTCTTCCAACCGCTAGACCGGTCGCGGATCAGTGCGAGATCTGGAAGCATGGGGAGCAGCAGAAACGTCACACTACTGATCAGATAGGTGTTGATCGCGAAGAAATCCCACAATAGCGGAGAGCGGATGTTGGGCCAGATGCCTCGCTCGCTGGGGTATGGAAATAGAAAAAAAGCCAGCCACGGGCGGCCCAAATGGATGATGGGAAACATCGCGCCAATCGACAATGCGAAGACCGTGATCACTTCCGCGCAGCGCGTCACGGGTCGACGCCACGTCGCGTTTGAAAGACGCAAAATGGCGGAAATCAACGTGCCGGCGTGGCTGAGCCCAATCCAGAACACGAAGTTCGTGATATAGAATCCCCAAAAAACGGGCGACCGCAGGCCGGCAACGCCGATCCCCGCATACACCTGGTAGAGGAAAGCGCTCAAAGCGGCGACCGCAACCCCCGCTAGCAACACGGCCGCGAGCACGTAGCCCGCCGATATCCCCGACAGGGGCCGCAACAAATCGTCGGTAATCTGTTCAGGGGTTTTCGCTGCCATGCCATGAGTCCTGCGAAAGGTAAGTCACCTTGGGACGCGTGCCGAGTTCACCGAGAAGCGCAGTGGCGCGGCGCGATCGCGCCAGCCGCGAAACCTCGCTTTCCGGGTCGCCGAGATCGCCAAACACCATCGCCCGAGTGGGGCATGACTGTACGCAAGCCGGTTGAATTTCGCCATCCCTGAGTTCCCGCTTTTCGGCGGCGGCCTGAATTTCTCCCGCCTTGATCCGCTGCACGCAGAATGTGCATTTCTCCATCACGCCCACTTCACGAACCGAGACATCTGGATTGAGCTGCAGCTGAAGTGGCTTTTCCCAAACCGGGTTGAAAAAATTGAAGTAGCGCACGACGTACGGGCAGGCATTGGCGCAATAGCGGGTGCCGATACAACGGTTATAAACCTGCCCGTTTAGACCCTCCGATGTGTGGTAGCTTGCGTAGGTCGGGCAGACGGCCTCGCAGGGCGCCGCGTCGCACTGCTGGCAGAGCACGGGCATAAATTTCACGCGGACGTCGGGAAACTCTCCCTCGTAGTAACGCTCGACACGAATCCAGTGCTTGGCGCGGCTGAGCGCAGCTTGTTCGTCGCCGACGGTCGAAATGTTGTTCTCGGCATGACAAGCCACGACACAAGCCTCGCAGCCACTGCAACGGTCCAGATCGATCACCATACCCCACTGATGAGCCATACTCTTCGGACCTTTCTAGCGGCGCGTGAGTTCCGGTGAAGACGCACGCAAACTGCCGCCGAACAGGATCAGTGTCCCGCGACCCACGAGCGACACTTTGACGCGCGTCGCGGCCCAAGCGAGCGAGCCCGTGCCCTCTACACCGGCAGGCGAAAGAATCGATAGAGGGTTAGACCCGCGGCCAGTTGCATAGCGCGTGAAATTCTCATGGCCCTGGCCAATCGGCATCGCGATCACGTCCGGCGCGATGCCGGGTGTAAGCAGGGCCGGCGCCCGCAGCGTGCCGTAGGGCGAAGCAACTTCCACAAGGTTGCCTTGCTGAATCGCGAGTTTCCCCGCGGTGCTAGGGTTGATCTCAACCCAGGTGCCCCACATCACAGTCGACAGCGGATCGGGTGCCTCCTGCATCCACGGCAAATTCGCCAGCGAACCGTCATAGAACAACTGCGACGCGAAGGGCAAAAAGAAAAACGGATATTGGCTCAAATCACCGTAAAATTGCGGCACTGAGCTTTTCTTAGCGGTCCCTGCCGACGCTCCGCTCGAGGGCGAGCCCTTGCTCTCTTCATTGCTCCACCAGCCGCCTTGCTTTTGAGCCTGCTGCCAAAACTCGTCGACATTCTTCGCAGCTTTGTTTGCTTTCTGTTTATAAAGGACCGCAAACGAATCCCGTATGGCCTCTTCGTAGCTTTTCCAGGGAAGTGCCTTGGCAACATCGCCGCCAAGCTGGTGCGCTACGTCGAGCAACACATCTGGGGTCGAGCGCGAGTTGTGAAGGGGATTCATGGCTGGTGGGGCGAGGCTGAAGACAGACTTCGCCGAACCGGCGACGGGTATGTCCTCCAGCCAGGACTCAAGAGGTGAATGATCGGGCAAGATCAAATCTGCCAGAGCGCTCGTCTCGTCAATGAAGCTTCCGAAGCTGGCGATGAATGGAATCTTGTCGAGGGCCTCGCGCACGCCCCAAGCTATGGGAGTCGCGAACACGGGGTTCGCGTTATAGAGCAGCAATACCCTCACCGCTGCAGCGCCGGAGCTAATCTGCGATACCCACGTCGCAAATGAGGCGGCCGGTTGCTTCGGGCTGGGTACAGGAGAAAACAGAATGCCGCCCTGCCTGCCAACACTTCCGAGAAGAGCATTCAACGCATTCACCGCGATGGCGTTGAATAGGCCATTGGTGTGTGCAAGCGCCGCATCCCCGATCATTGCAACGGCGGGATCGTGTGCAGCTGCTTCGCGAGCGATTCGCGCGATGGTGTCACCTTTCACGCCCACCTGCTCGGCCATCTTCTCCGGTGCGTAGTCCGGCAGGCCCTGCGGCCAACCTTCGATCAACGAACCAGCCCGGCCCGCTGCCGCGGGAACTCGCAGTTTCTCGGCGATGAGAACGTGCGCAAGACTCAGGGCGAGCCTTCCCTCAAACCCCGGCCTTACGGGAATCCATTCGTCCGCGCTAGCACCGGTCTGTGAGATGCGGGGCTCGAACTGAACAAACTTGCCGCGCTGGCCGGGCCTCCCCTTGCGCATATTGCCGAAGCCGACGGATTGGGCAACCGGCGAGTTCCACGTTCCCAAAAAATCGGCACCCAGCGAGATCACATAGTTGGACTGGCCGATGTCCACCGTCGGTGGCAAGGCGTAGCCGAAGCTCGCGGAATTGGCCAAGCGCATCACGCTGTCGTCAAAGAAGGCAAACTCGATCGGTCGTGCATGCTTGAACGACGCGACGAAAGAGTCGAGAATCATCCTCCGCTGCCCGCGGAGAGGAGCCGTGACAAATGCCAGGCCGCCTTCCTGGTTATTCCCCTGCAGACCTGAAAGCTGCGATAGCAGTTGTTTCATCGCATCGTCCCAACTCACTTCGCGAAACAGACCTGAACCTCGCCGCCCGTTGCGCACGAGCGGACTTTTGACCCGGTCGGGATGATAGGTGACCTGCAGTCCGGACTGACCGCGGGGGCAAAGTTTGCCCTGGTTGATTGGGTGCAAGGGGTTGCCCTCGAGCTTCTTGGCCAGGTTCATCTGCAACAGACCAAGTTGCCCGTTCCGGATGACTTCCGCTTCCCCAGCCATCACACGCACGAGCAAACCACAGCCCGCCGGACACAGTGTACAAATGCTCGGCTTCCACGTCGCCATGCCAGGAATTAGATCCTCTTCCGGGAGGAAGCGGATCAGCTGGTGGTCCGGATTGCCGCAGCCGTCCAGAGCGGCCGTCGCTCCGGCCACTGCTGAGATTTTCAAAAAGTCACGACGTTCCATGGATTCCTGTTGGGCGGGGGCGAGGCCACGGCCACCGAGAAAACTAGAAATGACATGTCACGCAATCCATCGAGGCATTCTTTTGTCGGTGGCACGCAACGCAAAATCCCATCGTGGGATCCACCTTTCTCTCTGCGACCGTCTGCTGCCTCATATCACCATGACAAACCGAACAATCCACTCCGGCGCGGATATGCGGCGCGTGATTGAACATCACGTGCGCAGATGGCGAAAAACCATACACGCGTTGCCACGGAATGGCTTCGCCCCTTGAGCGGTATGCAGCGAGCTTCTTAATTTCCGGGTTGTCCCTGGCGATTACCTGATGACAGTTCATACAGAAATTGACGTTCGGGATTCGAGCATCGGGACCCTGGTCGACACCGACGTGACAGTCGGTGCACTGCATGCCGTTACTGAGGTGCACTTTATGCGTGTAGGCAATGGGCTGGACGGGCCTCGCACGGAGGTCAAGAAAATCCCGAATGGCATCGGAAACGGTGGGATGCGCTGGGGTGAAAACATTCGAGGTTTGCCGCTGGAGCGATCCTTCGGTTGCCTGGGCAGACAAAACCCTCCCACGCACTACCCATCCCAGCACCACGACGCCGACTGCAATTGCGATGCAAGAATACAGGCTCAAACGAAACGCCGACCGAAGAATACTCCCTCCTCTAGAAACAAATCGGCACTAGGACTCGACATCCTACCCCTACCGACTTCACCTGTCAAAAAACGCTCTGTCATATATCTGTCCTTTGTTTGTCTTGTTGCGATGACAAAGATGTCCGTGGTCATGGCCCGGGTGAACTGGTCACACCCCGGAGTGACATCGTTCACCGCACCGGTGGTACTTGGGGGGGGGTAAATAGGGGGTGGAGATGAAGGTTCGCAGCAGGTGTTCTGCTGTAAGCCCGCGAGTCGGGGAAGTGTTGACACCACCGATCGAGGCCTGGACAGACCCGGAGGCGAAGAAGTTTTATCTTCGGTGCCGGGCGTCGATGCAAAGGACGTCAAGATCGAGATACATGGCAACACGCTGACCATCTCTGGTGAGCAAAACAGGGTCGAGAGCAAGGAAGTTAGCTATCGCCATCGTGACTTCACGAAATCAATGCACCGCTTGTGGCCACAGCAGTTCCGCGCGGCCGCATCGAGGTCAAGCCAGTCCTTAAGAAAATCGCCTGAGGGACCAACTGAACGAACGATTCCCCCCGGGGTATGCAACACCTCCGGGGCCCTTCGTCCCTTGGGGGCGTCTGCGAGCCCCAGACAGTTGTTTTGACCGCAACAACGCGAATCGATAGACTCTCTTTTTGTATGGCGCTTCTGTCTTCGATCACGCAGTTCTGGGCGCCGCCGGGGGAGACCACAACGATGAGTCTTGATGGCCTGCAGGCCTTTCCGAATGGTAAGGCTTTGCGAGACCGAGTGCGAGCGATCAAACCAGCGGGGGCGGCACGTCACCGCGAGCATGCGCCGCATATCGACGCCCTCATCCGGCTCGTATCGGTGAGGCTTGTACGGCTTGCTGAATTGATCGCTCGCATCGCGACGCTGACGTTCGAGGATCGGTTTGGTGTGAAGAACACGGACCTTCGAATTCTGGTGATGCTCGGCGCGTATCAGCCCATCTCCGTAAACGAAGTAAGCCGCAGAACTCACATCGACAAAGCATGGATCAGCCGGTCGCTGCGAGCCTTGTTGCGCCGAAGACTCGTCAGGAAAATCGCGCATCCATCCGACAGCCGAGCGTCTCTGGTCTCGTTAACCAAGGCCGGCGAGACGCTTCTGCGCGACATTGCTCCGGTGGCCCTCCGGCATCAGCGACAACTTCTACACGGGCTGCGGAGCCGGGACGTGGAGCAAATTCTCGGTATTCTTTCCGATCGAGCCGAAGAGATGCTTCGACTGGCCACGGAAAGAAAAGCCACGGAGCGCCTGCGAGAAAGGCATCGGTCGTCCACGCAAGGCGCGTAGGAGAATGGCGGACTAGGACTATGTTGCGCCCGGTGGCGTCCACCCGGTACAGATCCAAGGAGGCCAATTCAACTGATTTGAGTCCGGCTTGGTAGCAGTTGAGGCTTCACTTGCTTCGCTCCGGTGCGGGGTGCTGCTTAGAGGAAACCCGGCGCTCGCACGAGTCTAGTGCTAAGAAGCCCACATAAACACAGAGATTTTGCGGTCTTACGCATGGCACGCGGTTCCGCGTCGTTTGTGCCGAGTCTTACGAAATGCTCTACCGTTGAGCTAGTGCCCGTCAGTGACTTACAGAGCATCTATCGGAGACGCCAGAAAAAGCGAACGGGATTGTCTCTTTGTTCTCTTCCCGTGAGCTGGTTTAGCGGCCAGAGGAGTGTATTCGACTCCGGCGGCTTGGGAACTCAGCTGCCATGTACGACCCAAGCCGCCAAAGTCAAAATCCATCAGGCAGAAGCCGCCATCTTCTGACCCAAGAACTCTTTGGCCTTTGCCACTTCTGCGTCCCACTTCGTGAGCTGCTCAGGACTTAGGAAGTTCACGAGTCTCTCGCGCAGGGCGCTTCGGTTGGCTGCGAGTTGCTTCAGCAGATCCTGCGGCGATGCGTTGGGGTTATCTTTTCTGTACGCTTGTATTTTCTCACGGGCGTCAGTTAGGAAGCTCTGCAGCTTCTGCTTCTGGTCGTCCGAGAGTTTCAAACTGTGGGCAAACCGCTTTAACTCCTCAGCAACCTGTTCACGTTCCTCTGGAGAAAGAATACTCATACCCTGCTCCTTTGACTGTCGGTTCGAACTTCGAAGTCAAAGCTTTCCGCAATGACAACGACTGGGCAGGAAGCCTTGCGAAACGCAACGACCATCGACGATCCTAGCGACGTAGCGAACCAAATCCTACTGTCAAACTTACCAGAGCGGTCAGCTTGCGCACGTCCTCGCATGCGGACCTATGCATCAAATCACTAAGTTGTTCCTTGTCGGCGCAGTTTGGTAACCCGTATGGCGGGAGGTAGGAACCCAGCCGACACTTAGCGAATCCCGCCTAGGTGGATGTGGATAAAGAGGGATGCGGGCGTTTGACACCTGGGGGAGGGGTTAAACGCCCGCTGAGAGAAACGCCTTTCTCATACGCGACTTCCTTGAGACAGGGCCGCCACGACGCACTGCCCGGGTACGATCATTGCAGTGCAATTAAACTGTCACCCGGCTGATTCAAGCTCTTTTCAAAAGGCGGGTAATCCCGACCAAAATCACGGCGCCGATAAAGGCCACGATGATTGAACCGATCATTCCGCCGCCCGGCCAGATCCCTAAGAGCCCAAAGATCCAGCCTCCCAGAAGGCCGCCGACGATGCCGAGAATGATGTCTACTACGATCCCGTAGCCGCCGCCCTTCATCACTTGACCAGCGAGCCAACCCGCTATCAACCCGACTACGATCCAGGCTAGAAATCCCATGGCTAATCTCCTTTGTGAGGTGGAATGCCGACTATGGAGGTTCATCCGGAACAACAACGATTCGATTAGCGTACGCTGCAGCCTGGGCCTGCTTCCAGCTGCTAGGCGTATCGTCGGGGCCCAGGTTGCCTAACCCAGCCAACCACAGTTTTGTCAATACTCTGCGCCCTGTCATCTGTCAATTCTTACAGCCCCAGCTGTATCTAGTCTTGGGGCGCTATGTCCTCCTTGAAGATCCCGACATTCAAGGGCGCGAGCGCAGTGACCCCCGCTCTTTTATCGAAGGACTTCATCCTCCAGTCATCTTTGATGAGATTCAGAATACACCGGAGTTGCGGAACTACGTTGTTTGGGACAAATTTGCGAAGCAAGCTATCAGCCGTGGTCGAATGAGTTACTTAGGAGGGGTTGGTAGCGATACCGGGATTCGAACCCGGATTTTGGCCTTGAGAGGGCCACGTCCTAACCCTTAGACGATATCGCCGCCTAGAAAACCTACACGGGGAGAGCCCACGGTAAGCACCCGCAATTTTCGCACGCCTCAATGGTGCGTGCAAGAATCGCTCGGCGCGCTCAAGAATTTGCCGACCGGCTGACGCTCACGAGTGTTAGAATGCCGGGCCGGGATGGAACGTGCAGGCCAAATCTTGGGCAGGGCGCTTCGACGCCTTGGACGTCCCGAAGCGGCGCTTGCGTGGATTTCAAGCGCGTGGCCTTCGATTGTCGGCAAGGCGCTGGCGATGCACGCCCAGCCCCTGCGATGCACCGCAGGTTGTCTCGAACTAGCCACGGACGGTGTCGCGTGGCGACAACAGCTGGAAACAATGAAGCACGAGCTCTGTGGTCGCATCAATCGTGCGTGGGGAGCATGCCTCGTGCGTGAGGTGAAATTTGTCCCCGTGAGACCTTCCCTGAATCGGCCGCCACGAGAGGTCGACAACGAACACATTCCCTTCATTCGCCGCCGCGGGTAGTTGGTAGCGTTTTCGGCTTTCACGACTTGCGTTACGACTCGATTCCACTAAGATAATTCGATGAAGATCAGCCGCGAAGACGTGGTAAGAGTCGCTGAACTGGCGCATCTCGGCCTTTCGCCTGAGGAAATCGATACGTATCGTGCGCAGCTCGACAGGATTCTCACCTACATCGATAAACTCAGAGAACTCGACACCGATCAGGTCGAGCCAATGGCGCAGGTCTTGCACGCCGCTGCTAGCTCGGACCTCGAAGAAAGTCATCCCGAGCTCCGCCAGGACATCCTGCTACCCTGCAACGTCGCTGATCCGGTGCTCGCCCAAGCTCCCGACGCGCAACCTCCCTTCTTTCGCGTTCCACGGGTGATTGACCGGTGACCTCTCCGGCTTCCTGGACCGTAGCGGGCGTGCGCTCGGCGCTCCAAGCAAAACAGATTTCTGCACGCGAGCTCGTGACGGAATTTCTGTCCCGCATTGGCCGCCGTAATGCCGAGTTGAATGCCTACCTGACGCTATCGACTGAGCGCGCGCATGCTCAAGCCGCTCGGATCGACCGAATGATCGCAAAGGCTGAGGCTTTGCCCCCACTTGCGGGCGTGCCCATTGCGATCAAGGACGTGATCAGTACCCGCGGCCTACGTACGACCTGCGGCTCCAAGATATTAGAGCACTACATCCCTCCCTACGATGCGACGGCCATCGAGCGGCTCGATAGGGCAGGGGCGCTCTTTCTCGGCAAAACCAACTGCGACGAGTTTGCCATGGGTGGATCAAACGAAAATTCGGCGTTCGGACCGGTACGCAATCCGGCGGCGCCCGATCGCGTCCCCGGCGGTTCGAGTGGCGGGTCGGCGGCTGCCGTCGCAGCACGTCTTGCGGTGGCAGCCCTGGGGACCGACACAGGCGGCTCGATCCGTCAACCGGCATCGTTTTGCGGCGTCACGGGGCTCATGCCCACCTACGGACGGGTTTCGCGCTACGGTCTGGTAGCGTTCGCATCTTCGCTGGATAAGATTGGAGTGATTGCCAACAACGTCGGCGACATCGCTGCCATCCTCGCCGTGATCGCTGGCCACGATGAGAATGATTCGACCTCGGCCGCCTTCCCAGTGCCCGATTACGTCGCGGAAGCGGAAAAATCGGTCGAAGGCTTGCGGATTGGCGTGCCCGAGGACTATTTCGGTCCAGGCCTCGACCCCGAGGTCAAAGAAGAAGTCCTCGCCGGCATTGCTTCACTGGAACGTCTGGGTTGCCGCAGGATCCCTCTGCAAATGCCGCACACCGACTACGCGATCGCAACCTACTACATTCTTGCGACGGCCGAGGCCAGTTCCAACTTGGCCCGGTACGATGGTGTGCGCTACGGCCTGCGTGTTACCGGATCGACAGTCACCGAGATGTACCGCAACACTCGCGAACGCGGTTTTGGACCGGAGGTAAAGCGCCGCATCATGCTTGGCACCTACGTGCTTTCGGCGGGCTACTACGATGCGTACTACTTGCGTGCCCAGCGCGTCCGCACGCTCATTACGCAGGATTTTACCGATGCATTCCAAAAAGTGGATGTGATCGTCACGCCCACCGCGCCAACTCCCGCGTTTCGCCTGGGCGAAAAAGCGTCCGATCCCCTGCAAATGTATCTCGCGGATATCTACACGGTCACCGGATCGCTCGCGGGCGTTCCTGGCATCTCCGTTCCCTGCGGCAAAACCCAGGCAGGGCTGCCGGTGGGAATGCAGGTGTTTGCCCCTCATTTCAGGGAAGCAACCCTTTTCCAGATCGTCCGTGCCTATCAGGCTGCCTCAGGCCTGGGTGAGCGTTAACTCTCTGTGGCTGCGGCAGATTACGGCACACATAGAAATATACCGACCGCAGACTTGTTGGCGACTCCTTGAACCACGAATGAGAAGGGAGGGCGAATTTCTGGCGAAATGGCGCGAAAGGCAGTATCAGCAGTTCTGTATGCCTGGTACGGAACGACTATTGTTGCAGAACAGGGCAGCGCGTAGTCTGAGGTCAGCATCTGAGAACCGAGAGGCCACACCATGGTCCGAATTAGGTCAAGCCAGAAATTCTTCACCGAGGAAGAGGCCATCAACCTGACGGGAATCTGCGCCGAGCATCTTCGTGGCTTGGCAGAAACAAAACACCTTGGTTCGATGGCTCTTGCGGCTGACTCGACGGTTCGCAAGTGGCTCTTTACCATTTCGGACTTGATGATCATGGCCGTTCTCCATCCCCGCTGCGAGCACTAGCTTTGGGGCTGTAGCACGGGGGCTCGGCCACCACTTGAATCCTCCCATCCGCGTTTTGCCCGACATGTTGTAGCTCCGCCCGCTCCGGCGTATGCTGGCTTTTCGAAGAACTGATTCGCGCCATGCACCCACGAGGCTCCAAAGGGCGAGACGATAGGAACCCTAACCAACACAACGACCGGCGGTTCGCTGGCCGGCTGGCACCAAGCCTATGGTCTTGGGCCCTGCTCGTACTGCTGACCCTAGCATGTGCTGCACCCGTCGACGCTCAACAGAACGGGACTTCGCCCGGACCGACTGACGGGCAAACCTCCAGGGCACGTCAAGCCCCTGTCCTTCCGCGTGGTAAGAAACTCGTGCTCAAGGACGGCAGTTTCCAACTCGTGCGGGAATACCAGATAGAAGGCGATCGTATTCGCTATTACAGCGTTGACAGTGGTTCATGGGAAGTCATGCCGGCCGATCTGGTCGACTGGGATGCAACCAAAAAACTCGAGGCCGAAGAGACTCAACGCGATCTGGCCGTCGTCGCAAAGGTGCACACTCAAGAAGCGCAACGCATCGTTGCGCCGCTTGACGTCGATGCGAGCCTTGAGGTAGCCCCGGGCGTGTTTCTCCCACCCGGCGTGAACCTGTTTGTTTTTGATGAGGCCCGTCCCGTTCCGCTGCCACAGGCGGAAACCAGTTCCAAGATCTCGAAAGGGAGACTGCTCGAACAGGTGATGGTGCCCGTACCGATTGTCCCCTCGCGCCAAGACATATCCATTCAGGGAGCTCGCGCGAAATTCCGTCTGCACAGTCGTCAGCCCGAGTTCTACCTTCGCACGGCCGATTCACGCGAGCCGAACTTGGCGCTGATCCGCGTAAAGCCTCACGGAGATAGCCGGTTGATCGAGCACGTGGATTCTCTCATGGGAGAGAAGCAGGAGTTGCGGGATACCCTTTCGATGCAGAAGTGGCCGGTGGCCCAAGGGGTCTATCGATTCACACTGAGTGAGCCGCTCGCGCCCGGTGAATATGCCCTTGCTCAGACGCTGAACGAGGAAGGCATAAGTCTTTACGTCTGGGATTTTGGCGTCGACGCAAGCCCTTCGACGCCCGCAGCATCTGGAGCGAAATAGCCAGGTTCAGCGACGCTCACCCACCGGAGCCGGCTGGGACTTCGAAACGTCGACCAGCAGATCGGCCAGCTCCGCGACGTGGAACGGTTTCTGCAAAATTGCCGCGCCTGCGCGACGGTGGCGCTCGGCTGCGCCCGGGTCAAACAGATCACCAGTCGTGAAGACGAACCGCGGCATCCTCTCGGATTGTTCGACGCGCAACCGCTCAAACAGTTGCTCTCCATTCATGCCGGGGAGATTGAAGTCGCAAACGACGATGTCGCATGGGTTCGTTGCCAGGTAAGTCAGAGCAGCTTCTGCACTCCCAAACGCCTCGACCTTCATCCCTCGCGCCATGAGCCCCTGCTCCACGATCTCACGAATACTCTCTTCGTCGTCGATGAGAACCACGGTGTGTCCGCGCAGCGTACTGGCACGCTGGGCGGTGGCAGCAGAGGGTGTGGACGGGGGCGTAGAAACCTCCTCGACCGCCAGGGGCAAAAGGACATGAAAGGTAGCACCGGACCCCAACTCGGATTCGGTTTCGATGCGTCCGCCGTGTTCTTTGACGACTGCCAAGCAGATGGTGAGGCCGAGCCCGCTGCTTCCTCCCGGTCGCTTGGTTGTGAAAAACGGATCGAAGATCTTTCCGACATTCTCGGGCGGGATACCCCCACCGTCGTCGGTAAACGACACCCGAACGTAGGTACCGGCCAGGGAAAGCCTGACCGAGAGCGTGCCATGGTCGCGCACCGCGGAAATGGCTTGCTCGGCGTTTGCGACGATGTTCACAAACACTTCTTTGAGAAGCTTCCGATCTCCCTCCACCGCAGGTAGGCCATCGATCGACTGGAACGTCGTCAGGATTTTCTTCTGGCTGAGGACCGCCTGTTCCTGTTGCAGTACCTCCTGGATGATCTCGTCGAGACTAAGTTTCGCCCGGCCGAGCGTGACCGGACGAGAGAAGGCCAGCAGATTCTGGACGATGGTCGCTGCGCGACGGGCCTGCTTCAGCACAAGATCGACCTGCCGGCGAGTCGAATCCTCTGCAGCGCGCTCTCTTAGGAGATCGGCGACGCCCAAAATAGCCGTCAGAGGGTTGTTGAGCTCGTGAGCTGCGCCGACCATCATTTGCCCCATGGCCGCAAGCTTTTCCTTTTGAACGAGTTGCTGCTCGATGCGCCTGGATTCGGTCACGTCCTGGCCGGACGAGACCACGCCAATGATCTGGCCGTTTTGGTCATACAGTGGGCTGGCATTGATCTGCATGGACCGCCACGTCCCATCGACGTGCTGGGCCCGAATCTCGATCTGCTCGTGACGCTTGCGCCCGGAAATCATGTTCTGAAACATGTCGGCAGTTTTCGCCCGGCTTTCCGGGTCGGTCCACTGACCTACCGCTTGGCCCACGTATTCCTCGGCAGGCAATCCCAGGATGTCCTTGACACGCTCGCTCACAAACGTAAGCCGACCTTCGCGGTCGAAGACCATGACCAAATGGGGAAAACATTCAATGAGTCTGCGTGCGAATTCCTGCTCCTGATGAAGCTGCTTTTCAATTTTGCGAGCTTCGGTAATGTCGCGTGCCGAGCAAACCACGCCGGTTATTTTCCCTTTCTCATCAAACAGTGGACTGGCTGTGGCGAAAAGGGTGCACCAGCCACCGCCGTGGTGAGGCGCGGTGAATTCAAGTTGTGCGCGGTTCGTCTCGCCGTTCAGAATGCTCTGGACCATCCGTCCCAGCCTGGCTCGGTCTTCCGGGTTGGCGCGAGCACTGATCTCACTGCCCAAGTATTCTTCCGGGGCGCCGCCCAGAATCTGTTTCACCTGTTCGCTGACAAAGGTGAACCGTCCATTGCGGTCGAGAACGATGATCAGGTCAGGGAAATTCGCTACGAGCCGGCGGCGTAACTCCTGCTCCTCGTGGAGCTTTCTTTCGATCTCGGCACGCTCGGTAACGTCACGCGCCCATCCTGTAACCGACGTTACCTGCCCATTTTCCGATATGGCGTGAAACCAGCAGAAAAAGTGGCGGTGCTCGTTGTCTCGTTTCAGCCGAACGGCGATGGTGCCGGACCACGAGCCCTTTTGAAGAAACCGGGGAAGGGCGCGCTCGGCTTCTTCCAGGCTTGGCGAGTCGACAAACTCGCTCAAACGGTGGCCAATCAAATCAGGAAATGAAACACCCAGGATTTCAGCCAGCCGAAGATTCGCGACTTGTACCTCCCCTTTGGGCGAAAGCGTAAACAGAGCCTGGTCCAGATTGTCGATCAGTGTGCGGTAGCTGTGCTGAGAGCGGGTGATTAACGCCACTAGCTTCTCAAATTGCGTTGTCGATTTTGCGTGTTCCTCCGTGGACATCGCCGCGTTCACCCCGTTCGCGCTGTGGAAGGTTCGGCCTCACCCCAAGAGCGATGGACGTTCAAAGTCTACACGTTCGAGCGATTTCTAAGCGCAAAGAACCGGCCCTGATGTCAAATTGCTTACTACCAGCGCGGTGGGTTTCGAAACATGGCGGGAGTTGATAAGTCCCAGGTGCTGCAGACCTAACGAGAAAGGGCGGAGACCGAGTCACGGTCTCCGCCCTCGCATGTCCAATACGGTTAGCTTTCGGCGACGGCGTCGGTGTCCTTGCGTAGGAAGTCCAGCGCAGCCGCTTCCTCAGGAGTAAGCTCGGGCTCGATGGCCTGCGGTTCCTCCTTCGGAATCTCGGTGAGAAGCTGGATATTCCGATAGCGCTCGAGCCCGGTGCCCGCCGGGATTAGCCGGCCCATGATCACGTTCTCCTTCAGGCCACGGAGATAATCGACCTTTCCGGAGATGGCCGCCTCGGTAAGGACGCGGGTCGTTTCTTGGAAGCTCGCCGCCGAGATGAAGGAATCGGTCGAAAGCGATGCTTTCGTGATGCCGAGCAACAACGGGCGGCCTGTGGCGGGCCTTCCGCCGTCCCGAATGACACGGTCGTTTTCCTCGCGGAAGCGGAACTTATCGATCTGCTCCTCGAGCAAAAACGAGGTGTCTCCCACATCCTCCACTTTCACCCAGCGCATCATTTGGCGGACGATTGTCTCGATGTGCTTGTCGTTGATGTTGACACCCTGCAGGCGGTACACCTCCTGGATCGAATTCACCAGATAGGCCTGCGTATACTTCTCTCCGAGCACGGCCAGCAGGTCGTGTGGATTCAGTGGTCCATCGATCAACGGCTCCCCGGCTTTGACATGTTCGCCTTCCTGGACATTGATGTGGACGCCGCGAGGGATCGAGTATTCCTTGACGGTCCTTCCATCCTCACTCTCGACGTAGATTTTCCGCAGGCCCTTAGCAATTTCGCCGTATTTCACAAGGCCGTCGATCTCACTGATGACTGCAGGATCGCGCGGCTTGCGGGTTTCAAACAGCTCGACAACGCGAGGAAGACCACCGGTGATGTCTTTCGTCTTTGTCGTCTCGCGAGGAATCTTCGCCAACACATCCCCTGGCTGGACGTCGTCGCCATCGGCCACCATCAGGTGGGCGCGCGAAGGCATCAGGTACTTCTTACGGACGCGGCCGGCCGAATCCCGAATCTGGATGGTGGGCTGGTGCTTTTCATCACCGGGTGGCAGCGTGACCACGAGCTGTGAAAGACCGGTCACCTCATCCACTTGTTCTTCGATCGTCAGGCCCGGCTGCAAGTCTTTGAATTCAACCGTGCCACCCGACTCGGTGAGGATGGAGAAGGTGTAGGGATCCCACTCGCACATGGTCTGACCCAGCGTGACGGGCTGCCCATCTTCGACTCGAAGTCGCGCGCCGTACACGACGTGGTGGCGTTCTTTCTCTCGGTTCTTCTCGTCCACCACGGCGATCAGGCCAGAGCGATTCATCGCGATGAGCGTCTTGCCGCGACCCTCGACCGCTTTCAGGTCAATAAATTTCACAAACCCAGTGCTGCGGGCCTCGACTTTCGACTGCTCGGTCACACGAGTGGCCGTGCCGCCGATGTGGAACGTCCGCATGGTGAGCTGTGTGCCCGGCTCGCCAATCGATTGCGCGGCAATCACTCCGACGGCCTCGCCCATCTCGACAAAGCGGCCCGTGGCAAGGTTACGCCCATAGCACCGCGCGCACACGCCGCGGCGAGATTCGCACGTCAGCACGGAGCGGATCTTCACCCGCTCGATGCCCGCGGCCTGAATCGCGTTGGCCAGCTCTTCGGTGATTTCCTGGTTGATCTCAACGATGACGTTGCCTTCGTAGTCTTTGATCTTCTCGAGCGAAACGCGACCCACCACGCGGTCGCGCAGCGGCTCGACCTCGACGCCGGCTTCCAGAATCGGCTCGACATAAATTCCGTCACCGGTGCCGCAGTCAAACTCATTGATGATCACATCCTGCGCCACATCGACCAGCCGTCGTGTCAGATAGCCGGAATCGGCGGTCTTGAGCGCTGTATCGGCCAGACCCTTGCGGGCGCCATGCGTCGAGATGAAGTATTGCAGCACGGTCAACCCTTCTCGGAAATTCGAGGTGATGGGTGTCTCAATGACTTCGCCCGAAGGCTTGGCCATCAGTCCGCGCATTCCGGAAAGCTGGCGGATTTGCTGCTTTGAGCCGCGGGCGCCGGAATCGGCCATCACGTAAATCGGATTGATCACGCCCTGTTTGTCCTGTTCTTCGAGCGCCTTGAACATTTCATCGGCGACCTTCTCGGTGACGTCGCTCCAGATGGCAATCACCTTGTTGTACCGTTCGCCGTTTGTGATTGCGCCATCAAGATACTGCTGCTGCACCTTCACGACCTCGTGTTCGGCCGTGTCGACGAGCTTAAACTTCACGCCCGGGATAACCATGTCGCTGATGCCGATCGAGACACCGGCCTTGGTCGCATAGAGAAAGCCAAGCTCCTTGAGTCGGTCGAGCATCTGTACGGTCTTCTCAAGGCCGAAGCGCAGGTAGCCGTATTGCACCAGTGCCTGGATGCCCTTTTTCTTCAGCAAGCCATTGACGAAAGGCATATCGGAGGGCAGATGGTCGTTGAAGATCACACGGCCAACCGTCGTTTGCAGGAACTGCCTGTTCAAATGTACGGGCTCGGTATGCGACACGTCCTGGTCGTCATATGCATTGGTGAGGTCGATCACCTCGCCGGTGTAACGCAAGCGAATCGGCGTAAGCAGTTCCACTTCACCCGCTTCGAGCGCCATGATCACTTCTTCGATGGTTCCAAAAGCGCGGCCTTCGCCCTTGGCCTTGGGCTTGGCCTTGGTCATGTAATAAATGCCGAGCACCATATCCTGCGTAGGCACGGCAAGGGGATAGCCGTTGGCCGGCGACAGAATGTTGTGTGAGCTGAGCATGAGCACCGACGCTTCCACCTGCGCTTCCGGCGAGAGCGGAATGTGCACCGCCATCTGGTCGCCGTCGAAATCGGCGTTGAACGCGGTGCAAACCAGGGGGTGAATCCGGATGGCTTTGCCTTCCACCAGCGTAGGCTCGAACGCCTGGATGCCAAGACGGTGAAGCGTGGGAGCGCGGTTGAGCAACACCGGATGCTCGCGAATCACGTCCTCGAGAATATCCCACACCGTCGATTCCTGCGTCTCGACCAGCTCCTTGGCCTGCTTGATCGTCGTGCAGTGGCCGGCAGCTTCGAGCCGGTGATAGATGAAGGGCTTGAAGAGCTCGAGCGCCATCTTCTTCGGCAAACCACACTGGTGCAACTTGAGCTCGGGTCCGACCACGATGACCGAGCGGCCCGAGTAGTCGACGCGCTTGCCCAGCAGGTTCTGGCGGAAGCGGCCTTGCTTGCCCTTGAGCGTATCGGAAAGCGACTTGAGAGGCCGATTGTTCGTGCCACGCAAGACGCGGCCGCGGCGGCCATTATCGAACAATGCATCAACAGCCTCCTGCAACATGCGTTTTTCGTTGCGCACGATCACGTCGGGCGCGTGCAGCTCCATCAGTTTCTTCAACCGGTTGTTTCGGTTGATGACACGGCGGTACAGATCGTTGAGATCGGACGTCGCAAAACGTCCGCCGTCGAGAGGCACCAGCGGGCGTAGTTCGGGAGGCAGAACCGGAATGACGTCCAGAATCATCCATTCCGGCTTGTTGCCGCTCTTGCGAAACGCTTCGAGGACCTTAAGCCGTTTGGCGTACTTGATTCGCTTTTGCAGGCTGGGGTCGACCTTCATCTTTTCGCGAAGCTCGTTGGAAAGCTTATCGACGTCAACGCGCCTGAGCAGCTCCTTGATGGCCTCCGCACCCATCCGCGCGTCAAATTTTCCTGGGTTATCGCGTTGCAATTCCCGGAACTTTTCCTCCGGAAGAATGTCTTTTTCCTTAATTCCAGGGACTTCGCCCGGGTCGACGCACACGAACGTCTCGAAGTAGAGAATGTGCTCGAGATCACGCATGGTGATGTCGAGCAGATACCCAATGCGGCTCGGAAGTCCCTTGAAAAACCAGACATGCGAGCAGGGGGAAGCCAACTCGATGTGGCCGAGTCGCTCACGCCGCACCTTGCTCAGCGTCACTTCCACTCCGCATTTATCGCAAATGACCCCGCGGTGCTTCATGCGCTTGTACTTTCCGCAAAGGCACTCCCAGTCGGTCACGGGGCCAAAAATCTTGGCGCAGAACAGGCCGTCGCGTTCCGGCTTGAAGGTGCGGTAGTTGATCGTTTCCGGCTTGGTCACTTCACCGTGCGACCACGACCGGATCTTTTCCGGACTCGCCAGACTGATGCGAATCGAATCAAAATCCGCGATCTGACTGGCACGGTCATAGGGGCTCGATCGATACAAGGGCGATTCCTCCTGTCCGGCAACGCCGGAACAAAAAACTGGGTTTTCAGAATCCGTTCAAGCGCGTGTCTGTTCTCGCCGACACGCCGCTAATCAGCCGCCTCGGACTGCTCGATCTGCGGTTTTTGCCGCTTCATGAGTTCGACGTCGAGGCACAGCGACTGCAACTCGCGAACCAAGACGTTGAACGATTCGGGCACGCCGGGCTCGATTCCCGGCTCACCCTTCACGATGGCCTCGTAGATCTTGGCGCGACCATACACGTCGTCCGACTTCGCGGTGAGCAACTCCTGCAAAATGTGCGCCGCCCCATAAGATTCAAGCGCCCAGACCTCCATTTCGCCGAAGCGCTGGCCGCCGAATTGCGCCTTTCCTCCGAGAGGCTGCTGCGTAATGAGCGAATAGGGGCCGATCGAACGGGCATGGATTTTGTCGTCCACCAGGTGTGAGAGCTTGAGCATGTAGATGTAGCCGACCGTGACATTCTGGGCGAACTCGTCGCCCGTCATGCCGTCGTACAGGGCGATCTTGCCGCTTTCCGGCAACTCGGTGAACTGGAGCAGGTGGCGAATGTCGGTTTCCCGTGCGCCGTCGAACACCGGCGTAGCCACCGGAACTCCCTCGCGGAAGCTGTGCGCCAAATCAAGCAGTGCGTCGTCGTCCAGGTTAGCGATCGTCTTCCACACCGAGGTGGGACCGAAGGCCTCCTTGAACCACTTGCGCACCGCGTCCACGCGCTCGCCGTCGTCCAACACCCTGGCAACTCGTTCGCCGAGCTCCTTCGAAGCCCACCCAAGGTGTGTTTCCAGAATCTGGCCGACATTCATGCGGGACGGAACGCCGAGCGGATTGAGTACGATTTCAACCGGGGTGCCATCCGGCATGTAGGGCATGTCTTCGGCGGGCACGATTCGTGCGATGACGCCCTTGTTGCCGTGCCGGCCGGCCATCTTATCGCCCACCGACAGCTTGCGCTTCATGGCAATGTAAACCTTCACGAGCTTGATGACGCCCGGGGGCAACTCGTCCCCTTTCTTGAGCTTTCCGATGCGCTCGTCGGTGATCTTCCGCAGCACATCGATCTGCCGCGAGGTCATCTCCTCGATCTCGTCGATCTTCTCGATCAGCAGCGGGTCCTTGTCGTTAAGCCGCAGGCGCTTCAGGTTGCGAGTAGAAATTTTCTCCAGGATGTCGCGCGTCAGCTCGGTGCCTTTGGTGAGCAGGCGCTTGTTGGTCCGCTCGTCGTGCAGGTCGGCCAGCAGCTTTTGACCGCCGAGTAAGTCCGACAGTCGCTTCAGCCGCTCATCGGTGAGGATGCGGATCTCGTCGGCAAGGTTCTTTTCAAGCTTCGCCACTTGTGCGGCTTCGATGGCCTTGTGACGTTCGTCCTTTTCCGCTCCCTTGCGGCAGAAGATTTTCACGTCGACGATGGTGCCCTCAATACCCGGCGGGCAGTAGAGGGAGGCGTCACGAACATCGCCCGCCTTTTCACCAAAGATTGCGCGCAGCAGTTTCTCTTCTGGTGTGAGCGTGGTTTCGCCCTTCGGGGTCACCTTCCCGACGAGGATGTCGCCCGGCTTGACCGTCGCGCCGATGCGAATCACACCGCTCTCGTCCAGATTGCGCAAAAAACCCTCGTTGATGTTCGGAATATCCCGCGTGATTTCCTCAGGTCCAAGTTTGGTATCCCGCGCCTCGATTTCATACTCTTCGATGTGGATCGAAGTGTAGTAATCCTCCTTTACCAGCTTTTCGCTGACGAGGATGGCGTCCTCGAAGTTGTACCCACGCCAGGGAATGAACGCGACCAGTACGTTACGGCCGAGCGCCAGTTCGCCGCGGTCGGTGCACGGACCGTCGGCCAGCACCTGACCCTGCCTTACGCGGTCGCCCGCGCGAACCAATGGCTTCTGGTTGATGCAGGTATTCTGGTTCGACCGCTTAAACTTGGTGAGCAGGTAGATATCCGAGCCGACTTCGCGGCTGAGCACGCCAGACTGGTCGGACTCGACGCGCACGATCACGCGTTCCGAATCCACCTGGTCCACCACGCCATCCCGACGGCAGACGATCACGGCCCCGGAATCACGCGCCGTGACACGTTCCATGCCCGTTCCGACCAGGGGAGCTTCCCCCCGGATGAGCGGCACAGCCTGCCGCTGCATGTTCGAGCCCATTAAGGCGCGATTCGCGTCGTCGTTTTCCAGGAACGGAATCAAGCTCGCGGCTACCGAAACCAGTTGTTTCGGTGACACGTCGATGTAATCCACTTCCTCGCGGCTCTTTAAGACGAAGTTCCCTGCCTGTCGGCAGTTGACCAAATCCGTCGTAATGCGCAGCTTTTCATCGAGTGAGGCGTTTGCCTGCGCGACCACATATCGGTCCTCCTCCCAGGCCGAGAGGTAAAAGCAGTGCGGCTCAACCACGATGCGCCGCCGCTTCAGCTCTTCGTTCATATCGTCGACTTTGTCCTTCTCGACGATTTCGCCAGCCTTGAATTCGCTATCGCCCGCGTTCACCACCTGCACATAGTCGATGACGCGCCCGCCCTTGACTTTCCGGTACGGCGACTCGATAAAGCCAAACTCGTTGATCCGAGCGTAGCAGGACAGCGAGCTGATCAGGCCGATGTTCGGCCCTTCCGGTGTTTCGATCGGGCAGATGCGGCCGTAATGGGTCGGATGAACGTCGCGTACTTCGAAACCAGCGCGTTCCCGCGAAAGACCGCCGGGACCCAGCGCCGAAAGCCGCCGTTTGTGTGTGATTTCGCTCAAGGGGTTGGTCTGGTCCATGAACTGCGAAAGCTGCGAGCTGCCGAAAAACTCGCGGATCGCGGCCATCACCGGCTTGGCGTTCACCAGATCGTGCGGCATGGCCGTGGACATTTCCTGGTACACGGACATTTTCTCTTTGATGGCGCGCTCCATGCGGACCAAGCCGATGCGAAACTGGTTTTCCAGCAGCTCGCCCACCGCCCGGACACGCCGGTTGCCGAGGTGATCGATGTCGTCCACCGTGCCGATGTTCTTCCGCAATTTCAGCAGATATTTGATTGCTGCGACGAAATCCCCGGGATCCAGCGTGCGTTTATCGAGCGGCGTCTCCAGTCCCAGTTTGATGTTGAATTTCAGCCGGCCCACCTTGCTGAAGTCATATTTCCGCGCGTCGAAAAACATCCCGTTAAACAGCGCTGTCGCCGTTTCCAGCGTCGGCGGATCGCCCGGACGCAGCTTGCGGTAAATCTCGATGAGCGCCTCTTTCGGGGAATGAATGGTATCTTTTTCGAGCGTGCGCGAAACGATGATGCCCACGTCGTCTCGCTCGGGAAAGCACACATCCACCTCTGCGATTCCGGCCTCAGCTATGGTCGCCCACATCTCGGCTGTGAGGGGCCTGTTGGCCTCGAGCAGCACTTCGCCGGTCTGCCGATTCACCAGTTCGCTTACGGTGAACGCGCCCTCCAGATCGCTGACGCCCACCTCGGCCTGGGTCACACGCGCCTTCACCAGCTCTTTATAAAGCGGCTCGGAAATCCGCTTGTGTGCGCCGACCAGCACTTCGCCTGACTTCGGATGCTTGATCTCCTTCGAAAGCTTGCGTTCGATCAGTCCCTCCGATGTGTTCCAGAACAGATCCCCCTCGCGCAACGTGATGCGCTCGACCTGATAGAACGTGCGCAAAATGTCTTCATTCGACTTCATGCCCAGCGCGCGGAGAAAAATCGAGCCGAGGAACTTGCGCTTGCGATCAATGCGCACATAGAGAACATTCTTGGTGTCGTACTCAAACTCGACCCATGAGCCACGGTAGGGAATAATTTTCCCGAGGAAATAGGTGCGGTTGTTTGCCGTCTCGAAAAAGACCCCCGGCGAGCGGTGCAACTGGCTGACGATCACGCGCTCGGTGCCGTTGATGATGAACGTGCCGTTCTCCGTCATCAGCGGAATGTCGCCGAAGAAAACTTCCTGCTCCTTGATATCGCGGATCGACTTCGCACCCGTGTCAGGATCCTTGTCATAGATCGTCAGCCGAATCGTGACCTTGAGCGGAGCCGAATAGGTCATGCCGCGCTCCTGGCATTCGTTCACGTCGTACTTCAGCTGAAGCGTGACCGGATCGCCGCACTTGTTGCAGAAGGTCGGCGTGTTTTTGTTAAATGTGCCGCACTTCGCGCACAGCACATCGCCCGTCTTGTACGGGTTGGTTACCACCGAGGCGCCGCAATTGCGGCATGTCGCGCGCAAGTGATGCAGGCCACGCAAATGGCCGCACTTGCACTCCCAGTTGCCGATCGCGTAGTCGACAAAATCCAGCTGGGAAAGCCCGCGAAAATCCTGAATCGGGAAGACCGAGGTGAACACCGACTGCAGGCCCGTGTCTTCGCGCTCGCTGGGCAGCAGATCCATCTGCAGGAACCGCTGGTACGACTTCTTTTGGACGTCGATCAGATTCGGGATCTGGACGGTCGTCTTGATTTTGGCAAAGTCCAGACGTTCCCGCTCCCGCACGACGCGATGACCATTGCGATTGCTCATTGACGAACCCTTTCAGGCAAAGCCGAAGACGGAAGGGCGGCTAAACACCGCTCCCCCGGTCCGGGAAGGACGTGTTGTGAGGGTCTGAATTCCAAAGGAGCGCGCGCGTTCGCGTCTTCCTTCGCAGGCCCGCTTGGCTCAACGCGGGCTGCCACTACTTGATCTCGACCTTGGCTCCGGCGTCTTCGAACTTCTTCTTGATCGCGGCGGCCTCGTCCTTGTTGACGCCTTCTTTTACTGTCTTCGGAGCGCCATCGACCAGGTCCTTGGCTTCCTTCAGACCCAGGCTGGTGACTTCGCGGACCGCCTTGATCACATTGATTTTGTTTGCGCCGACCTCGGTGAGGACAACGGTGAACTCCGTCTTTTCCTCGGCCGGCGCCCCGGCCGCACCGGAGCTCGCCGCACCGCCCGCTACCATCACGGGCGCCGCTGCAGCCGCCGACACGCCGAAGGCTTCCTCCATCTTCTTGACAAGATCGGAAGCCTCCAGCAGCGTGAGGCCTTTGATTTCCTCCAGGATCGTCTCCACTTTGCTAGCCATTGCTGTCCCTATCCTCCTCAAAATGAAAAATCAAACTTGGTTACTGGGCCGCTCCCGGCGCTGGAGTGTTCTCCGGTGCTGCGCCGGATGCCGCGAATTTCCCTGCCGTCACCGCCTCGCCCAAGACCACCGCCAGGTTCCGAGGCAGCGCCCGCAGCGCGGTCGCCGCGCGCTGGGCCGGGGCATTCAACAGGAACATGATCTTGCTGATCAGCTCTTCTTTCGCCGGAAGCTGCGCGAGCTGGCTGATCTCTTGAATCGAGACCACACGACCTTCCACCCAGCCCGCCCGGAACTGGAACGCTGGAACATCCTTCGCTATCTTCGTCAAGATCTTCGCCAGCGCTACGGGATCGGTCTTGGTGTAGGCGATCGAATTGGTGCCCTTCAGATTCTTGAGCAGCCCTTCGGTCGGAGTCCCGGCCGCCGCGCGCTCCGCCACCGTATTCTTCACTACCTCATAGCGGCCGCCGGCTGCCTCGACCGCGCGCCGCAGCTTGGTGTCCTGCTCCACCGTGATCCCCTGGAATGTGGACAAGATCACGGTGGAAACCGTTGCCAGCTGGGACCGAAGCTCTTCGGCCTGCTTCTGCTTTTCGGCTTTCTTCTTCATGACGCCAAACTCCCCCCCGGCTCGAACTGATTACGCTGCGACCGCCGTGGCTGTTTCCGCCTCGAGCAGATTGATCCCGACTCCCGGGCCCATGGTCGAGGTAAGCGTAATCTTCTTGATGTATTTGCCCTTCGCAGTCGAAGGCTTGGCTTTCACCACCGCCGCCAGGAGTGCCTGCGCATTTTCCGCCAGGTTTTTCGCCGGAAAGCTGATCTTCCCGACAGGAGAGTGGATCAACCCTGTCTTGTCCAGCCGGAACTCGACCTTGCCGGCTTTGATTTCTTTCACCGCCCTGGCCACCTCAAACGTGACCGTGCCGGTCTTGGGGTTGGGCATCAACCCGCGCGGTCCCAGCACCTTGCCGAGCCGTCCGGCGGACTTCATCATGTCGGGTGTCGCGATCACGGCCTCGTAGTCGGTCCAACCCTCGGTGATTTTCTGCACCATGTCCTCACCGCCCACGAAATCCGCGCCGGCTTCCTGCGCTTCGCGAACTTTTTCCCCGCTTGCAATGACGAGGACGCGCTTCGACTTCCCAAGCCCGTGTGGTAGCACCACCGTGCCGCGCACCATCTGGTCAGACTGTTTCGGATCGACGCCCAAATTCAGCACCAGCTCAACCGTCTCGTCGAATTTCACAAAGTGTGCCTTGCGAAGCAGCTCGGCCGCTTCCTCCAGCCCATATGGCCGCGCCTCGACCAGCTTCCGGGCGCGATCAATATTCTTTCCACCCACTTTGGCGCTGCGGCCCATCGCTCGATCCCCTTACTCGGTCACTTCGATGCCCATGTTGCGGGCTGTGCCCATCACCGACCGCATGGCGGATTCCAGATTCGCGGTGTTCAGGTCGGGCAGTTTCGTCTTGGCGATTTCCTCGACTTGCTTGCGCGTTACTTTCGCAACCTTGTTGCGGTTCGGCTCGGGCGAACCCTTGACGATTCCCGCCGCGCGCTTCAACAGCTCGGACGCCGGCGGCGTTTTCAGAATGAAGGAAAACGTGCGGTCGCTGTAAACTGTCACCAGCACCGGAAAGATCATTCCGTCTGGCTCTTTCGAAGTCTTGGCATTGAACTGTTTGCAGAAGTCCATGATGTTCAGCCCGTGCGGACCCAGTGCCGTGCCCACGGGCGGTGCCGGCGTCGCCTTGGCGGCCGGCAACTGCAGCTTCACTACCGCTTGAACCTTTTTTGCCATCGCTACCTTCCTCGCGTCTAGGCGACTTTCTCCACCTGCGCGAAATCGAGCTCCACCGGCGTCGAACGCCCGAAAATCGTCACCGAAACTTTTAGCGTGCTGCGGTCTGCATTGACTTCCTCGACCACGCCTGTGAAATTGGCGAACGGCCCTTCGCCGATGCGCACCTTCTCGCCGCGCTCGAAGGACAATCTCGGCTTCGGTTTTTCCGCCGTCGTGGTCGCGCGGTTCAGAATGTTCTGCACTTCCTCTTCGGTGAGCGGGGAAGGAAACTGTCCCGACCCCACGAAACCTGTCACCTTCGGCGTCGACCGCACCACGTGCCACGTGTAGTCGTCCATATCCATCTCCACCAGCACGTAGCCCGGATAGCACATGCGCGGTGAGACAACCTTCTTGCCGCCGCGCACCTCAATCACCGACTCGGTAGGAATGATCACTTGGCCGATCTTGTCCTGCAGGCCGAACGCCTGTACCCGGCCTTCCAAACTCTCCTTCACCTTTCTCTCGAATCCAGAGTAGGTGTGCACGATGTACCACTGCTTGGCCATGACGTCGTTCATCTCAGTGATGGTGGAAATAATTGTTTACCCAAATGTATAGACGGCCGAAAATTCCGTCCGTGATCCAGAAATAGAGGCCAAAGAAAGCGACCGTGACGGTCACGACGATCGTGGTCGACCATACATCCTGGCGCGAAGGCCAGTTCACATGCTTCATCTCCACGCGGACGTCGTGCAAAAAGCTGCGCATCCGCCGCGGATATTCGGCCAGACCGCCGAGCACCGAGGTGATCTTGTCTCCGGTCCCGGTTCCATTCCCGTTTCCGCCGCGAATTCCCTCGTCTTTCAACTTCAACGCCTCAGCCATGGGTCAATACCCGTTCCTCGGTTCCACCGCCGCCTCATGTCCCCGGCCAGCCTCTCCCAAACTGGCAGGGGAGGAGGGATTCGAACCCCCACATCCGGTTTTGGAGACCGGCGGTCTGCCGTTGAACCTACTCCCCTGAATTTTCAGGCCGCAGGTCGGGAAATTCATGCCTGGCCCGGTTCGAGGGCCCTCCGAGCTACTTCACTTCCTTATGTCCTGTGTGCTTCCGACAGGTATTGCAAAATTTCTGCGTTTCCAAGCGCTCGGAATGTTTCTTCTTGTTCTTGGTGGTTGTGTAGTTTCGGTTTTTACACTCGTTACATTGCAAGGTAATGATTTCCCGCATCGCTGTCTACTCGATGATCTCCGAGACGGCTCCGGCGCCCACCGTGTGCCCGCCTTCGCGAATGGCAAAGCGCAGCCCCTTCTCGAGCGCCACCGGTGTGATCAAACTGATCTCCGCCGATACGTTGTC
>Ga0187783_10000181_pt1 | contig 47402 bp, 37 predicted proteins | sample 1015_SJ02_MP02_2_FD_132471 | JGI IMG/M metagenome (GOLD analysis project Ga0187783, IMG submission 132471) | Tropical peat soil microbial communities from peatlands in Department of Meta, Colombia - 1015_SJ02_MP02_20_MG | ecosystem: Environmental > Terrestrial > Soil > Wetlands > Peat | place... | reverse complement strand
GTCAGCAGTTGATTCGCCGCAATCCCCTTAAACGTCTCTCGCAGCCCGTTGGGCCAGTACACGTCGATGTCCGCTGAAGTATTGGGGCCAAGGCCGAAATGCAGCCGTGGATCGTTGCAGGAATAAAAGCTGGATTGGCTCAGTACCGCCTGAGCTTGAACCTTGGACCCGTATCGTACCAGAACCCTGGCCCCGATGGCGCTGCGGTTTGATTTCACTCCCTCCAGTTTGATCTTGATCCAGTTTTGTTTGCCCTGCAGATCGTTGCGCAGCAGCGACGGCGGCTCATTCAAATTCACCACCAGGATGTCGAGATCGCCATCGTTGTCAAAATCTCCAAAGGCACAGCCGCGGCTGCAGTGCGGTTCCGTCACCCCCGGGCCGGCCTGCTCTGCCAGTTCCTCGAAGGTGCCATTCCCCAGGTTGCGAAACAACGCCCGGGGAGTCTTGTTTGGATATTGGGGAAGTTTGCGTTCAACTTCGGGGTAAACGTTGCCCGAAACCAGGAATAGATCAGGATATCCATCATTATCAAGGTCGACGATGCCCGCTCCCCAACAGATATACCGCGTTTCGACCGCCAATCGCGTCGACCGCGTCACGTCATCAAAATATCCTTTGCCGTCATTGTGATAGAGGCCATTCGCATCATCGGCAAAGTGGGTTTTGAAAAGATCGATGTGTCCATCGAGATCATAATCGCCCACGCCGACCCCCATGCCCGCTTGTTCCATGCCGTCATCGCTGAGCGCCACACCACGGAGGATGCCCTCTTCGCGGAAAGTTCCATCATGGTTATTCATAAAGAGCAGACTCGGAGTCGAGTCGCAAGCTACGAAGATATCAGTCCATCCGTCCTCGTCCAGGTCGGCAGCGACCACGGTCATGCCATAGGATTCGGTAGCGTTGGCGATCCCTGCTTCTTTGCTGACGTCCGTGAAAGTGCCGTCGCCGTTATTCCGGTAGAGAGAATGCCTCCCGGTCGGCAATCCACGAGGTCCACACTCAACTGGCACTCCTTTCCAGTTGCAATTCACGTTTTCGCCGGGTACCGGTGCGTGCTCCAACGAGAAACGGACATAGTTGGAAACGAAAAGGTCGAGGTGGCCGTCGCGGTTGTAGTCAAGGAAGCTGCACCCAGCTCCCCAACGCGGCTGATCGGTCCAGAGCCCGGCGGCCTTGGTTACATCGGTGAATGTTCCGTCTCCATTATTCCTGTACAAGCGGTTTTGTCCAAAGTACGCACAGAAAAGGTCTTCGAATCCGTCGTTGTTGTAATCGCCAATGCAAACCCCTGAGGCCCAGCCAACCCCCTTGAGACCAGCTTTCTCGGTCACATCGGTAAAAGTGCCGTCGCGGTTATTCTTGTACAGCCGGTTCGTCGCTCCCGGCGGATCTCCGGTTAATTGCGTGCCGGAAAGAAGAAAGATGTCCATCCAGCCGTCGTTATCGTAGTCGACGAACGCGCATCCGCAACCGTTCGATTCCAGAATGTATTTCTTCGTCTCGACTCCGCCGTAAATCACGGGCTCACGGAGCCCGGCAGCTTGGGCCACATCCACAAAGTGCGCATAGAAAGGACGCCCCGATGGCGCGGGTCGAGCAAGTGGCTTGACGCTGTGAGTGGCGACACCCTGCGGAAAAAGGGGACGGGTTGTTGTCACGACAGCCGAACCAAAGAGAAGTTGTACAAAATCACGCCGCGTGAAATTCAAGGATGCTGTGTCTCCATCGAGGCTGGATTTGGTTCCCCCAGTTTAGCGATTGTGTTTCCGATTCTGGTTCCGTGGATTCCGTGCGGAGTTCAGCCCATGGCTTGAGTAGGCTATTTCGTCTTTCTTTCGGCCACTCTTCCCCGGCGCCTGAATCCAGTGATAAAGCGCCCTCTGGTCCTTTGATCGTTGCCTAGAGCTTTGCGGCTCCGTTCGATGGCTTTGTCCTTCTCGCCTGCCTGTAAGTAGAACTTCACTAGAACATCGCGCGCCGCGGCCAGAAAGGGTTGGATGGCTCGCTTTCTGCACTGATTTCATGGTCTCGCGGAATTCCGTACTGCCCGGTTCGGGTCCCTTTTGCCTCAGAATCAACATTCTGCTTCTTGGCTAGCTTGATTCGCATGCTCGCCAGCGCATCCCTCTTGCTTTGCCGGCCTCGATCGACTGACGTGTACAATGAGCACGCCTTTCGAAGTCACGCGTTGGGAACCGCGATGGCCGTCTATACCCGGCGACAAATTCTACGCGCTGCTGCGATCAGCCCGTCAGTCGGCTTTCTCCCCCGACATGCTGGTGCGGGTCCGACAAACAGGTTCCCCCAACGCTCGCCGACCGCTCAGGGCAAGTTTACCTCGCAGGCCGTAGAGAAGGCCACGTATGGCTCAGTCTCTGGAGGGCGCGCACGGAGACCATCTTTATGAACAGAAGGCGCCTTACAATCCCCCGTCAGCTGGCTCTTGCTTTGGTCCTTATTCCAGTCCCCTGCACCGCGCAGAAGGAGAACAATCCGGCATATCTGGATCCTTCCCAGCCGATCAAAGTCCGCGTCGATGATCTGGTGGGCAGGATGACTTTGGAGGAGAAGGCTTCACAGTTAGTAAACCAGTCGAGGGCCATTCCTCGGTTGCAGGTCCCTGCCTACGACTGGTGGAGTGAAGCCTTGCACGGGGTGGCGAATGCGGGAACGGCTACGGTCTTTCCCGAGCCGATTGGACTGGCTGCAACTTTTGATGACTCCTTGATCCATGAAATGGCAGTCGCCATCGGCACAGAGGCTCGGGCAAAGCACGACCAAGCCGTAAGCGCTGGACGTAGGAGCATCATGGAAGGGCTAGATTTCTGGTCACCGAACATCAACATCTTCCGTGACCCACGTTGGGGACGTGGCCAGGAGACTTACGGCGAAGACCCGTTCCTTACTGCGCGAATGGGCGTTGCCTTCGTGACCGGTCTCCAAGGAGATGACCCGAAATATCTGCGGGTGATCTCTACCCCCAAGCATTTCGCAGTGCACAGCGGTCCCGAACCGACACGCCACACTATGGATGTGCAGGTCTCCAAGCATGACATGGAGGACACCTACTTGCCGGCTTTCCGCTCTGCAGTCATTGAAGGAAAAGCTGGCTCTGTCATGTGTGCCTACAACCGTGTAAATGGTGAACCGGCGTGCGCGAGTACATTCTTGCTGCAAGATCAGCTGCGAGGCGCCTGGAAATTCGAGGGCTATGTCGTCTCGGACTGTGGGGCGATTGAGGATGTTTTTGAAGGGCACCACTTCACCAACAGCCAGGCAGCAGCGTCTGCCATTTCATTGAAAACAGGGATGGACAATGAGTGCGCGGACTACTTCGGTGAGGTCAAAGACAATTCTGACTATGTGGCCTACCTGGATGCAGTGAAACAGGGCCTCCTGAGTGAGGCTAATATCGACGTCGCCTTGAAGCGTCTCTTTACAGCGCGCATACGGCTGGGGACGTTTGATCCTCCCGATCTCGTGCCCTCCGCGCAGACCTTGGATTCCGAAATCGACAGCGTGCCGCATCGCGCGCTCGCACTCAAGACGGCGCGCGAATCGATGGTGCTGCTCAAGAACGATGGTGTGCTACCACTCCCAGCCACGACGAAGAACATTCTGGTGGCCGGGCCACTTGCCGATTCTACTGAGGTGCTCTACGGCAACTACCATGGATCCCCTTCGCAAGCGACCACGGCATTAGAGGGTATTCGTCAGCAGTTGGGAGCAGCGCACGTTTCATACTACCCTGGAACGAATTTTCTGCGCGACAAAACCTTAGTTCCCACCTCTGCGCTTTTGACGGATGATGGAAATCCGGGCTTAAAGGGCGAATACTTCTCTGGAGACGATGTTGCTGGGACGCCCCAGATGGTTCGCGTGGATCCCTTCGTCAACCTGCACCCCTTCATTCCCGAATCAGGCGCTCTCGCCTTGCCTGCCGGCATGAAGGATTGCTCTGTGCGCTGGACCGGCCTTCTGATCCCAGCCGAATCGGGCAATTACCAATTCGAGCTGACAGGCGCAATGCATCGCCTGTGGCTCGACGGCAACTTGATCGTGGATGATGAGATGCCCCGGACCGCCTTCATAGCGTTGACGCGGGGGCGTCGCTATCCGTTGAGAATCGAATACCGCCGAGGCGGATTCGGCACAAAGCTAGTATGGCTGCGTTTGAGCCCAGATCCCCTTATAGAAGCTGCCTCGGCTGCAAGTCATGCCGATGTCGTGATCGCGGTTGTCGGAATCACCTCCGCGCTGGAGGGCGAGGAGATGAATGTCGATCTGCCGGGATTTAAGGGTGGCGACCGCACCAGCCTCGACTTGCCGGAGGAAGAAGACGTGCTTCTCGGCGCTTTGAAAGGAAGCGGCAAGCCGCTCATCGTTGTGCTGATGAACGGTAGCGCGCTTGCGGTCAACTGGGCAAGCGAACATGCCAATGCGATCCTTGAAGCCTGGTATCCAGGAGAAGAAGGAGGGACTGCCATTGGGCAAACCCTGGCTGGGAGCAACAACCCCGCGGGCCGTCTGCCTGTCACCTTTTATCAGGGGGTGGAACAGTTGCCGCCCTTTGAAGATTACGCGATGAAGAACCGGACTTATCGCTATTTCGAGGGGCAGCCCCTCTATCCTTTTGGCTACGGACTCAGTTACTCGACCTTCGCTTACAGTAATCTGAAGCTCTCTTCCATCGCCCTGCAAGCTGGCGAGCCACTTTCCATCGAAGCGGAGGTGAAGAATACCAGCCAGCGAGAAAGCGATGAAGTTGCGCAGCTCTATCTGACCTTCCCGAAACTGCGGGGCGCACCGCTGCGCGCTCTGCGCGCCTTCACTCGCATACACCTGGGTCCCGGCGACTCACGGAATATCCGTTTTGTGCTGGAGCCGCGGGACCTGAGCTACGTGAACGAAGCTGGGGATCGGCTCATCTCGGCGGGAGACTACGTCATCACAGTGGGCGGTGGACAGCCGGGAACCGCTGCTCCCCAGGTTACGGCAAAAATCTCCATTCGCGGCGAGCGAAAGCTGGCCGAGTAAGATCAACCCGCCCTGGTTGGTCTAGAATCTTTGCTTTGCTGTGCTCTTGTCAGGCGCTTCCGCATCCGTGAAAACAACCTCTTGATTGGTGTTGCCCTAAGACGACCTACGATATGCGGGCCGAGGCAAGGGGACGTCAATTTAGAAGCTTCGACTCAACCGATTTCGACCACGACTGCCACATCGAATTTCGAATAATACTTCTTCACCTCTCCGGCACCGTACTTTTCCCGAAACTTCTCAATCACCGACCTCAATATCTTGGCGTCAGTGATGGGAGTCGCTCGCAACTCCGCCTCCGCGCCCCGCGCATCGATGCGAATCGCCGGGGTCTTGAGCACGTTCTTGTACCACTGCGTGTCCGACCCCTTCACAGGCAGGAGGTAGAGCTTCTCGCCTTCCACGACGAACCAGACGGGAAGCGAGATCGTCTGTCCACTCTTCCGGCCAATCACGCTCAGTTTGATCTCGCGATAGCGGGCGAGGCGGGCTTTTAGATTATCCTTCACAGTTGTGCTGCTGACAGACATGCGCAAACCTCCAGCGAAATCTTACTCCTTCTAGAACCGGCCAGAAGGGTCCGTTGATGGTCACTTTGACCGGCCCTCTGGCCTTACTCCAGACACGCGGGTCGAGGGGCAGCGTGAAGAATGCCAGATAGCGAGCCGCAGGCGACGTCACTTCTTCATGTCCACAAACAAGGCGATCCAGTCGCTGTCGCCAAGAACCCGGAATGTGTGCCCCTTACCAGTTAAATCCTCAGCCAGAATGACCTGCCCAGCTGCCACCACGAATCTCTGCCCGCCTGTAACCTCCACTTCAGAGCGTCCGCTAATCGTGACGATGTACCGTCGCACGTCGGCGTTGTGCCAGTCTTCAAAGAATCCCGGAGCAACGCGCACGATGTAAGATTTCTCGGGGGAAATCGGGTCTGACTGAGAGACTGTATTCGGTTCGCCGGGCACAAGCGAGAATTTCACGTCCATCTGCTCGAAGTGGCTCATGCCATCGGCCCCGGTGTAAAGCCGGGTAACGCTGACCGGCGCGCGCTCCTGCGCCATTCCAAGACTTCCACCACCTGCGAACAAGAGAGCAAGCGTCAAGCATGGCCTTAGGTTTCGCATGGAATTACCTCGGCTGCGAAGTATATCCAAGTTGGCCGCATAGGTCCGGCCAGCCGGTCAGCGGAACGCCTATTCTTTGCCGCTGGACGCACCAGCACTCCTTGCCGTTTCAGCCAGGAGAGAATTCCCACGACCTTCTGGTGGCAGCGGAACTCCGGACTAAGTTGGAACGCCACGCTCGAGCCGCTATTCTTGCTGCCCTTCCTTGGTTTCCAACCCGACGCGCTTAAGCATTTGCCGCAACCCTCGCTCTCCCCACGCTCCGCGCTGTTCCCCGGCGATGTTGCCGTCCCGGTCGATCAGTACATAAATCGGATAGCGCTGCGCGTTATACATAGCCGCGAGATTGGTGTCTTTCGTTAGCACGACAGGAACGGAGCGCGGATGGTCAGCGAGGTATTTCTTCACCGTTTGATCCGGCTCCAAAACATCCACGGCGAGCACAATCAGGCCCTGATTCGCGAACTCCTTGGCAATGTCATCGACAATTTCGGCTTCCCTTCCGCAGTACTTGCACCAACTAGTCCAGAACTCGAACAGCACCACTTTGCCCTTCACCGAGGTATTGTCAAATTTTTCGCCGGCCGTCGTTTTTGCACGGAAGCGCGGAGCCGGCTGACCGATCTCATCGGCGGCCAATGCGCCTAAGGTGAACATCATCAGAGCGGCAGCGAATAACAAGGTCGAGGGATCACGGCGCGACATGAGAGGGAAATAGTAGCACGAAGAGTGCTGGAGTTTAACCGTGGGTTGGCCTGAGCCGAGAAGACCCACGAACAGCAGGTTACGCAGGACGACATCGCGACCCAAGCCGCCCCGCTTCAGCTAGCCAGTGGCGAACTCGTGCGGCGGAATACTCTTCAACCCGGAGAACCGAGATACTCTCGATGCGGCTACGGTTAGCGGGAGGCGCCGAACTAGAAGACCTACGCACTTTTCCCCTTGGTGACAACCGTGGCGGGGTCGACATACGGCTCAGGCGTGAGCCTTCGACGGGGTGCATCTGAGACTTGTGTTTCATAGGGCATTCTGAATCAAGTGGACCGCAGCCTCAGGATCAGCCACTTCTACCACCAATTGGTTAAACCTCTCATCATATAAATCGATAACAATCGCTCTTTCGGGGTGGTGCACATCCCAGAAGACTCGTTTTCCATCCTGATAAAACGTCCCCGCCGCCGTGATCACTCCAGGGATATTGGTCCCGGGCAACCTGATGCCGTGGTACCAGCCGCGGGCGGCGTTTGGGTCTGCGCGGACACCCGCAACATGGACGAGCGGGATTTCCAGAGTGCTCTTGAATGCCCAGAGCTTGTCAGCGCCGCCAACATGCAACGTTAGCTTGCCTTCCACTACCGATAAATCAACCATTGGATCTCTCCGCGCTGTTGGCCTACTCCGTCCGCGACCGCCTCATCAAATCTCGAACCAATTCCTCACCTCTCCCGAGCCATAGTTCGCGCGGAACCTCTCGATCGCTGATTTCAACCTCTTGACATCCAGGATGCAAGTGGCCGGGAGCTCCACTTCTGCGGCCCGATCTTCAATCCGAATCTGCACTTTCTTCAAGTACGTTCTGGAATCACTGCGTAGAGCAGATAGAGCCTCTCGTCTTCAACAACGAACCAGACTGGCGTCGAGATTCTGCGCTCGGTCTTTCTGCCGATCACGCTTAGCTTGATCTGGCGATAGCGTACGGGAGGCGTTCTGGAGGTCATTTTTGGGAATTGGCAAGTGACATTTGAAAGAGAGCGGGAGCAATCCCGCTCTCCTGTCAACCGTGGAACTGCCCGGCGCTAATCCTTCAACTCGACTTGGATGACCTCGAATGGCGTTCTGCTGGTACTTTCCGGCAGGTGCGTAAAGGCGTCCAGATGCTGCACTGACCCGGCGTTCGCGTCGATGTCCTCACTCCGCCCGTCCGGGTAGGTAAACTTGACCTGGGCATCAGTCAGGAACACGGCAATGGATTCAGGGTGACTGTGCATCACCGATTTCTCACCCGGTCCATATTTGATGCGCACTACTCGGACTCGCTCGTTCTCGAACTCGACCTTGTAATGCCGAGGATCGACTTTCACGGGGTCTTCGGCGGTTGGTTGCGGCACTCTTGCGGTTGCCATCGTCCCTCCTTGATCTGAATTTGGATCGGCAACAGTCTAGTCTCTGGATCGTGGAAAGTACACTGTGTAGTGCTGGGTGCTGGCTCGGGTGATGGGCTCGCAAGGTTTAGGATCGCGCAGTTTCGGGAGGGCGCAGGCATAACAATTCCTTGACCTGTTTGTCTTGTCCTCGTCCCTCATTCCGTTTCCTTGGCATGAGACAGAAGTGGCTGAAGTGGCTGCATGGGCACCTTTTCCGAACGATGTGACACACACTCACGTGGGCCAACGCTAACTCTCCCGCCATACTCGAAGCATGCTGGGAGTCAATAAGTTGTTGTAACCTGCCAGCAGAGAGACTCTACGGATAGAGTCGGGTGCAGGTGATCGGAAGGGTGGTTGAATCACTGATTCCAATGAGGGAAACTGTGCAATCAAAAATTGCTTTCAGCGGGAGAATTCAGCTGAGCGTAATAACCCTTTCGGGCGTAGACCCGCAGCTTGTGGCCAGACTTTTGAGCAGTGATGTCAATCTTGCGAAAATGTCCGTCCGGCTGGAATCGAGCAGGTTTATAGGAGATTAGGTAACGACTCCGGATTACTTGCTGAAGTTCGGCAAGGCTACGCTTTAGGTTCCTGGCAGCTCCAGGCACAAAGGCGGCGCCGCCGCTTTGCTCCGCCAAAACCCCCAAGGCTCGGTCGCCGGTTGATGGGTCCCCGGAGGCCAGTTTGGATTCGGAGGTGCTGACTGTATAGACAATGACGTTTTCGCGTTCCGCAGCCTCAATCGCCAGTTTGAGAGTGCTCTGGCTGGAGTTGTCCTCTCCGTCACTGATGACAACAAGGATTCGGGCTACGGGCTGTGGCTCCGGCCGGCTACCCAGCTTGTGCGCTGCAAAGCCGAGGGCGTCCCATAGCGCCGTGCCCCCCGAGGGAACGAGTTGCTCAATAGCATGCGAGATCTGGTTCTGATCGGCGGTGAAGTCCTGCACCAACAGAACGGAATTCGAAAAGCCGATCACGAAAGCAAGGTCATCGCTGTTCGTCACTACGTTTTGAAGAAAACGTGTTGCGGCATCCTGCTCGAAGGAGAACCGGCCGGTGATCGATTCACTCGTGTCAATGACCAATCCCAGGCGCAACGGCAGCTCCGATTCGCCGCGGAAGTTGGTGATCGTGGCAGGAGGCTGCCGGTCGTCCAAGAGGCTAACGTCCTGAGGGCGAAGGTTGCTGACCGGCTTGCCATTATCGATGGCGGCGAAAAACAAAGCGACTTCGTCAACATCTTTTCGCAAGAGCCAGCCCGCAGAAGTGCGGACCACGCGATCTTCGCCCTGCCGGAAATTGAGATCATTCACCGCCGTGTCAGGCTCTGCGGCCGTGATCTTCGAGCTACAGCCCAGGCACATGGCCTCCGCTTCCGCCACCTGCTTTCTTTCTTCCAACTCTGCCGCGGTTGGTTGAGCTGGTTCGACGATATGCTGCACCGTCTTGGGACGACTCTGAATTTCCTTAATTTCAGCGATTAACTTGCGCGCTTTCTCTGCGTTTGGGTTTTTTGGATCCTCGGTCAGGAAAGTCTCCAGCTCGCGTTGCATTTCCAACAGATTCTTCTGCTCGCGCCAGGCGGCGGCTGCGAAGTAGTGGACCATGGCGGCACCGTCATGCTTGCCCTCGTGTACTTGATGGGCAGTGGCGATCGCGTCGTGGTAATCGTGGCTCAGCACTTGGGTGTAGGTCAGGGTGGTGAGAAATTCCATGTCGAGAGGGGAGATCGACGAGGCTTTCTTGATGGCCTGTTCGGCCGCCGGATAATCCTTGAGGGCCAACTCTGCACTGCAGAGATTCGAAAAGGAATTGGGCAAGTGATCGTCTAGCAACACCGCTCGTTGGTATTGATCGCGTGCCTTGTCGGGCTGGTGCAGGTTCATGTAAGCCGTGCCCAGGGATGTGTGGGCGGCAACGAAGTTGGGATACACCGCTATCGCTTTTGACAGATGTTCGACGGCTTCTTCGAGATTGTTCTGCAGCAGAAGCCTTACGCCCTTTTCGTATTCCCTGCGGGACTTGGCGGGTGCTTTTAAGTCGAGTTTTGAAACCCCTTCGGAAGGACGTTCCTCCTGCTCCCGCTGTTTCCGGGCCTGTGCCGTCAGATAGTCCATAGCCCAGAATTGAGCGTCCACATCGCCCATCGTGGTCTGATGGGGATTATCGGTCGTAGAAGGCCCAGCGCCGAATTGCGCCGCTGCATAAGGAACTAGTAAAAGCAGCAGCATTCCTTGTTGTACGCGAGCGAGCATAAACAGCCTGGAATCTCCTTGTTGACGGCAAGAACTGCGATCATTGTACTTCAGTTTCCGCCTGTCAAGAATGTATGAAAAAGTTTTCATCCGGAAGCGGACCAACGGTTCGCGACCCGCACCAAGACAACCCAGATAACTCCGTGTTCTGCCTGACCTTTTGCCACACTCGCCTTCCGCCAACTCAGTTCGCTGGAACCGATTTCAAGGATGAACTTGGGCCGCAGCAAGCTGTCCGGTCAGTACCGGCAACAGCGCGATCCCCAGCAGCATCGCCCATGTTCCGTTCCCGTCTCACAGTAGCCGGTCTCCTCCGCGGTCGACCGCGCAGACGAGGCATAAGCCGCGCTCCAGGATCTCGGATTGCCCCATTTCATTGAGAGAGCAGCTGGGCAATTTCGTTGGCTGGCTCTGAACTCACTCCGGAACTCCTGCTTGGCGGTGCGGCTCTTCGGTTTGCCGGCCACGATAACTCGGCCGGCGTGAGTCACTCCGTCGACTGAGCAGGGTATGACTCCAGGCGCTCACCTGGATCGTGGTTCTGTTGGCTGCGAAAGTACACTTGGGATCTCTGCGGAATTGCAAGTCGAAGCTGTGGATGCACACCCTGAGTTACCAAAATAACCTGCTCAGACAACCACTCAGTAACATGTTACCGCCGCATTTTTCGTAACCTACTTCAGAACGATTGGACACACTACCATAGCTTCAGGCCCTGCCAGCAGGCTCTCAAACAAACCGCTCCGATCCGGTTACAAGGTCGGAATTTCAGGAGAAACAACAATGAAAGTCTTCGCCTACACTCATGGCTGTACCGATTCGACGCTCGACCTTCACAAGTTAGAGCCGCTAAAGGATGGAAAGCAACGCTGCAACGTTTTTGAAAAGCAAGATGCTCACACATTCGCTCCCGTATTTCTGCGGGATGCGTTCGCCCGGTTCTTGACCTTAGGCTGGGAAGGGAACGGCAATCCGCAGTATTTCTTGGTGCCCGGATTCATGCTGGGCGCTAGTGATGGATACGGCGAGGCTGTCCTGTTTATCAAGCAGGAAAACAATGGTCAAGAGTTCTTTGCGGCGCGTTATCCGATTCCCGGTCTCACCCTCGAGGAAGGTACGATCATGCCGCAGGAGGAGTGGTGCGTGCGCGCCACATCCCGACTCGCCCTACTCATTGACAGGAGGATCGAGAAGCGTAACGTTTTTGATTGCTTGCTAAAGAGCGCTAGGTAATTCGTTCAGCTTAGGGAGAATGGAGCAAGGACACGATATGAATACTGGCGTTGTAACACCCAACTTCACCAGCAATCTCTCACCTGAAACATTTGCCACCTCGAATGTCGAACACGCGGCGTATGCCCTGTGTAGGGACTTCGAAATTGTTGACGCCACCTTTATCAAGAACTCTGTGCTTTTTCATTTTCAAGGCAACAAAGCAGATCTTAGAAATCTAATCAGCGAATTTCGAAGCGGGTTTGAACTGCCAGCGGTTAAGTTCTTTGCCAGTCTTACCGACGTCCGCCAAATCTTGCGAGAAACTCGGGACGGTAAGCGAGAGGCTCTCGAGCGTGTGCGTTTCTTTCACGGATGGGAACGTACGCAATGACTCTGTTCGCAACTGCGGAACAGGTTCTCCTCTGGCGGCGGACCGGTTGGGGATTCGAATCAACCCTCCAACGCCTTTTCGGCGCCGCAACTGCGGTTCGGCACAGGCTTTTGCGATCGTAGCCGGGATCGAAAAGTGGCTGGGTGCGAGCGGCCTGGTTCCCTATCTCTTGGCTTCGTCATTCACGATCGTCTCCACGATACTGTCAATTGCGTCCGTCACCCGCTTGGCCGGCAAATTGAAATTGTTGGAGAGGATGGAGAAGGCCAGATGGTCGCCTTTGGCCGTCGTGGCATAGCCGGAAAGCGCCTTAACTCCGCCCAGCGAACCGGTCTTGGCATACACATGGGCACGAGAATCAAGATTCTTAAAACGCTCCGCCAGAGAACCGTCAATCCCTGCCACAGGCAAAGTGTCCCGAAAACTGGCACCCCATGACTGTCCTGCCGCATAACGCAGCAGGCCGACCACCGCATCCGGAGAAACCAGATTCTGCCGGGAAAGCCCGGAACCGTCATAAAAGGCATAAGCCTCCGGGCGCACTCCCACTTGGTTCAGAAAACCTCGTAACACCTCGAGACCACCTTCCACGGTTCCGGAGGTTCCCTTTTCTCGCCCCAGAAGGCGCAACAAAATCTCGGCGTGGAGATTCTGGCTAACCTTGTTAATGACCCGGATGTCTTCAACAAGAGGCTGCGATTCATGTGCGGCCAGAACCATGGCCTGGCTCAGCGACTCGTGGGCGGACTCACCGCCTCCACCAAGCGGCGCGCTCGCAGTGACGGTCAGAGTGGAAAGGCTTGCCAACTCGGTGTGGCGGGTTCGCTGTTTGCCATAAACCACGATGCCGCGGTTCGCCAACAGTTGACGGAATAACACAGCGGCAAACTCTGCCGGATCGTCGATGGCCAGCGCTTCGTTGACGCCAGCATCATCGAGAGGCATGTTTCCCCACAAGGTGAGCCGAGTGGAGCCGGGCTCGCGATTGAGGAAGACCTTCCGCTCTGTGCCAGCCGGAGTGGTCATGATTCGATTGTCCACTTGGTAATAGTCGGCAAAGGGAGCAATGCTCACAAATACTCGTTCCCCCGCGAGATCCGCCGGGAGGATGCTCACAAATAAGACGTTGTCATTGATGGTAAGCGCGGAGACCGGCGCACCATCGGCAAGCACCAAATCGTCTTGGCTCCAACCTTCACCGTAGCGCTCGAAGGCGAAGTAGGAATCATCGGCAATGATGTCACCGTCGACATATTTCAGGCCCTTCGCAACCAGGGCATCCGCAAGCTGTTCCAAGACCTGGATGGCATGATCATTCCGACGGGTGTGAAGGCTATAGGGGAGCTCGCGCCCGGAGAGATTCGGGTCACCGCGCCCCACGAGCACCACGTCGCCGCTGAGACGCCCATATCGATCCAACGTGCCGGTGGTCTCGACCGTCGTTCGAAAGGTGTAGCTCGGCCCAATCAGGGCTAAGGCAGCAGCCGTGGTGAACAGTTTGGTGTTGGACGCTGGCGTGAACAGCTTCTCGGCGTTCTGGGTATAAAGAGTCTTCCCGCTGTCGAGCGAAACCACTTCGATACCCCAGAAGCCACGGCTCAGGTCCAAGCTGGAGAGGACAGTTTGAATCTGTCGCGCTATCGAATTATGGGAAGCGGCCTGGCACTCGGCCACCACCAGAAGGGAAAGAATGAGGGTGAACCGGCCGTGTTTTCCGGGCATCGGAGGATTGTAGCATCAAGCCGAATTAGAAGAAGGGATCGCATACGCCAGCAGTCAGCTCGGATTGAGGTTCTAATCGCTTCCGCCGCCTTGCCAGCGGTTTAGAATCAGGTGCATGCGGCCAGTCTTCGAATGGAACCTGGGCTCCCGCAGTCTCCAGTTGGGGAAACGCACGCTGATCATGGGTGTGGTCAACGTGACTCCGGATTCATTCTCCGACGGAGGGTTGTATTACGACCGGGAGCGCGCCGTGGATCATGCGATCGAATTGCTTGAGGACGGCGCCGACATCATCGACGTCGGGGGCGAGTCTACCCGGCCGGGTGCACGGGTCGTGGCTGGGGAGAATAGGGGCGAACCACTTTCCGCCGACCCCCAGTCGGAAGTACGGCGCCCGATCAGCGAAGCAGAGGAATTGAAGCGCGTGATTCCGGTGATCCAATCCCTGAAGCGAGCCCGCTCCGACGCCATTGTCTCCATCGATACCTACAAGTCTGCCGTAGCCCGTGCCGCCATTGATGCGGGCGCAGAAATCGTGAATGACGTGAGTGGGCTCCGCTGGGACCGGCAGATGACGCGAACTCTCAGGGCACTAAACTGTGGCTTGGTGTTGATGCATATGCGCGGTCTGCCGGAGGAATGGCGGAATCTACCTCCGGTCGAGGACGTCGTGCTTCTGGTGAAACGGGAACTTCGAGATTGTGCGAATGCCGCGCTCACGGAAGGGCTACGACAAGAGCGCCTGGTGCTTGATCCCGGATTTGGATTCGGCAAGAGCTTCGAGGAGAATTACCCCCTACTCAAGCGCTTCGAAGAGTTCAAGGATTTGCGTTATCCGCTGCTGGCAGGAGTTTCACGAAAGTCTTTTTTGGGACGTGCGCTGGCCGGAAACGGGAAGGATAGGGCGGTGAGCGACCGTGTTTGGGGGACCATTGCCATGGAGACTGCGCTGATCCTGAAGGGTGCTCACATCATTCGCACTCATGACGTACGAGCCTCGGCCGATGCGCGAAAGATTGCTGACATTGTGGCGAGCTGACCGGATGGCGACCGAACCGATTTCGCCTCCGATTTGACGGAAGGCTTCCGGGCTCGAGCGCAGCGAGCCGAGCCTATCGCGCAAAATCTAAGACAAGGTTGCACAAGGTTGCACAAGCAAATCCGTTGGCGTGTAAAAGGTGTAAAGAGATTAGGTTGACAAACGATCACAAAGTGCATAAATTCGCGCACGAAGGATCTTGCCTAGCTCGGCTCGGATTCTGCTTGACAAACGCCAAAGGATCGCATTCCGCCCGGTTCTTCAGAAAGGGGGCCGACTATGCTCGACCTGCGCAAGCCCTCGCCGATTTTCGCGTCGATGTTTCTCCTCTTCGCCTCAGTCTTGTGGGCGCAAAAGGATACCGGTGGCATTGCCGGAATCGTGACCGATCCAAGCGGTGCGGTGGTGGGCGGAGCCAAGGTTACGGTAACGGACGTGGATCGCGGCATCAGCCTCACCACAACCACCAACAGCAATGGGGAGTATGTGGTTCGTCCGCTGAAGGTCGGCCGCTACAATGTGACCGTCGAACTCAAGGGCTTTAAGAGAACGGAAGTAGGCCCGGTCACGGTCGATGTCCAGTCTCGACCGCAAGTAAACGGGAGAGGTTGTTGGCGCGCTTACTTCTCGGCGGTGCAGATTTGTCTCCGCGTGGCGCGTTCCTGCGAACCCTTCTTGACCGCGGGCCGCCAGGCAGAGCCACAGCCGGAGATGTACTAAGATCCACTCCTGGTCATGGCGAATCTCGATATCCAGGCAGGCTGGGCCTACCACAACGCCACCAAGCATTCTCATCTCAGCGTCCGCACCAATCCACACTTCCTCGATTGGATGAATCAACCCCTTCCGTTCAAGATCTATCCCAAACTGGAGCTCATTCCGCTTCCGCGAAGGTTTGAAGAAGCCGGGTTCCCCGCCCTTAAGGCGATAGCAGAAGGTCGCGGTCCGGCGAACGCTATTCCCGACCTTGAGAATTTGAGCCCACTGCTCTATTTTTCGGCGGGAATCACCCGGCGGCGCACTTGGAGCGGCGGCGAAATCTACTTCCGTGCGGCTGCATGTACCGGCGCACTCTATGAGATTGAGCTTTATCTCGCCTGTGCGAGTCTTCCCGGTCTGGAGGCAGGACTCTATCATTACGCCGCGAACGAGTTCGGATTACGTAAGTTGCGTGCGGGCGACTTTCGTCGCGTCCTGGTGGAAGCGACGGCGTGCGAGTCTTCCCTGGTAGACGCACCGGTGATCGTCATCTGCACCGGAACTTATTGGCGAAACGCTTGGAAATATCAGGAACGCACCTACCGTCATTTCGGTTGGGATAATGGCACGATCCTCGCCAACCTGCTGGCCATTAGCACCTCGCTGAAACTCCCCGCCAAAATTATCTGCGGTTTCGTCGATGATGCTGTGAATCGGCTGCTGGATGTCGAGCCCGAGCGTGAGGTGGCATTTTCGCTCATTCCCATCGGACGTGTCACAGATCCGCCCCCGCCTCCGCCGCACGAGGTGACGCCTCTCGGGCGCGAAACAGTCCCTCTATCGAGAAGGGAGGTAGACTATCCGGCCATGCGATCGATGCATGCAGCTTCTTCGCTGCTCTCGCCAGAAGATGTCGCGAGCTGGCGGGGAGGCGCGCTTGCGGCCAGGCTGAAAGAGCCTGCCGGTGAATTCATTTCTCTGCGGCCCCTCGGAGACACCGAAATCGTCCGCGATTCCACGGAGCAGGTGATTCTGCGTCGCGGCTCCACGCGCCAATTCGCACGCGCGCCCATCAGCTTCGTCCAACTCTCCACAATTCTCGATCGCTCTACGCGTGGGGTGTCGGCTGACTTTCTGGATCCTTTCGGTGCACAGCTCAATGATCTCTACTTGATCGTCAACGCCGTGGAAGGTCTTCCTTCCGGCTCGTACTTCTTCCATCGAGGACGACGAGGGTTGGAACTGCTGAAGGAAGGTGACTTTCGTAGCGAGGCGGGTGATCTCGGGCTGGAACAGGAACTGCCCGCCGACGCCAGTGTCGCGGTTTTCTTTCTTGCCGACCTAGAGTCAATCTTTGAGCGTTATGGGAACCGCGGATATCGAACCGTGCAGCTGGAAGCCGGCATCATCGGGGGGAAGCTTTATCTCGCAGCCTATGCCCTGCATTTGGGCGCGAGCGGCCTCACTTTCTACGACGATGATGTGATCAGATTCTTCTCCCCACACGCTCGAGGAAAGAGTGCGGTGTTTCTCGTGGCCTTGGGCAAGAGCGCAAAACAAGGCCGGACCCGTGCATGATGCGGCTTCGACGTTACCGAACCCTGCAACCACCGGATGAAGGGCGGTTGGTTCTGTTGAATTCGTGCAATTTCGACGGCTACGACCCGATCAGGATCAGTGAAGCCCCACCCATCGAGGTGCACATTGTTGCCAGCCGCGAGGAACCAGGCGGGATGGGAGAACCGGGCGTTCCGCCCATTGCTCCTGCAGTAGCGAACGCAATTTTTGCTGCTAGCGGCCGGCGCCGGCGGCGGCTCCCCTTGGATTTGAATCTTGGGGCTTGATAAGGCACCGCAGGCTAGTCGCCTTTCCGGATGCGTCTTAGGGGCGTATCGCGACTCTTCCTTCAGAAAAGCGCTCAATGGGGGTGAGCGTTCAGCTCGTCGATCTTTTGCTTGAGCTGTTGAAGCTTCTGCCCAGCCTCCGCGAGCTTGCCTTCCGCCGTCAGTCGTTGATAGTCGGCCAGGTCTTGGGCGGCCCCGGCAACGAGCGCGTTCCGATCCGCTGCGGGGTTGGTGGAAGGGGCGGAGGCCGCTGCGCCTCGACCCGGTTCAGCCGGGTTCGCAGGGGCGCTTAACGAAGAGGGCTCTCCGCCAAACAGGGACTTCATCGCCGACTCGAAGGTTGATCCATAGGCGAGCCGATCTTGCAGCGCGAGCACCACGAGACGCAACTCCGGCATCGGACTGCGCTCGGCCTGCAAGTAAATCGGCTCCGCGTAGAGGAGGGCGCGCCCGCACGGAATCACTAGCAGAGTTCCACGCCGCACGTGAGAGCCTTGCTGATTCCAAAGCGTCAATTGGGCGGACAACTGCGCGTTCTGATCGATTCGCGCTTCGATCTGCACGGGGCCGTTGACCAGCTTCGTTTTGGGGAAGTCGTACACTACCGACGTGCCATATTGCGGGCCGTCACTCCGACCAGCAATCCAGCCAATCAGATTGTCTCGATTGGCCGGCGTGAAGGGCAGAATAGCCACAAATTCGACCTCGGATTCGCCCGGTAGTTTCATCAGCACAAAGTTCGGCTCCATCGTTTGCGTCTTCTGATCACCGGATTCGTTCATCCCGACCTCGGAAGCGACGGTCCACAGATCCTCCCTGTTGTAAAACACCTCCGGATTTGTCATGTGATAAAGACCGTACACCGCCGCCTGCAGCTTGAGCAGCAATTCGGGGTAACGTACGTGTCTTCGCAGCCCCGGGGGCATGGCTGCCGCATCCCTAAAGAGGGAGGGGAACATTTGCCGATACGCCCTAAGGATAGGGTCTTGCGCGTCAAACACGTAGAAGGTGGTGGTCCCGTCGTAGGCATCGATGACCACCTTGACGCTGTTGCGGATGTAGTTCATGAGGTTGTCGCCGAGAGCATAGTGGCTTGCGTAGGGGTAGCTGTCGGAGGTAGTGAAAGCATCCATCATCCATGACAACCGTCCATCGTCGCCAATCACCATGTATGGATCCGGTTCATAGAAGAGAAAGGGCGCCAGCTCCGAGGTGCGTTCGCGCACGTTGCGACGCATCAGCAACCGGCTTTGCGGGCTGATATCGTCGCTAAACGGCAGTTTCGCCAAGTCCCCTTGGTCAAACGCGATGAGAATACGCCGGAGGAATCCCCCCAGCTGGATGCCGCCGTTGCCCTCATAGGACGTCAGGTTGTTGGTCTGGCCCTGCGGATAGTTGAATTCCTGCTGTCGCGTCTTTACGTATACGTCGGTGTCGGTCAGCTCGCCGAAATAAATCTCTGGACGGGTTATCGCAATACTCTTCACTGTGCTTTGCATCGGCATATTGAGGAGAATCAGCGTTGGCAGCCCTTCCGGCGTAAAGCCATTGACGGGATTCATGGTGACACCGTAGCCGTGGGTATAGATCAGCTTCTCATTGATCCAGTTGCGGCTGCTCTCTGGCAGCTTATCGACGCTCAGTTCACGGGTCGCGAGCATCACCTGACGCGTGGTGCCGTCGATCTCATAGCGATCGATGTCGATGTCGGGAAAGTCATAATAGGTCCGGATTTCCTGAATTTGACGCAGGGTGTCCTGGAGTGCGCGCCAGTCCCACAGCCGGATGTTTTGCAAGGTAGCTTGATTGTTCGCCGGGTCGGCCGCCTCGACCGTCGTGTCGGCGGGAAATTCCCGCTGCAAGACGGAGTTCAATCCAAAGGCCTGCCGCGTCAGGTCGATATTGTAGGCGATATAAGGCCGCTCGCGAACTAACTCGTTCGGCTTCACAATAAAGTTGCCGACGTACCAGCCGATTCCCTGAAGGATGAGATAACAAACCGCGGCCGGAACGAGTGCGGCCGCCAGCCGGCTCAGGCGCGGTGGTGCGGCGACGTTCACGGCGGCAATGGCCGCGCCGAGAACGAGCGCAGCACAAACCACCAGCAGACCGGGAAGCGTGACATGCGCATCGGTGTAGGTGACCCCTTTAAAGATCGTATGCTCGTCAAACAAGGTCTCGAAACGGCTGAGATAGACTCGCATCGCGAGGATGAGCAAGAAGCAGGCAAAGGCAATCGAGAACCCGCGCCAGGGCAACGGGAGGGAACCGCCGCGTCGGCCTGCGAACACGCGAATGCTGCCGGTAATGAGAATGAAGAAGAGGCCGATCCCGCAAGCAATCACGGCCAGCGTCAGCAGCCAGCCGGTGATAAATTGCCATGCCGGGAGGGTGAATAGATAGAAGGGCAACGGCTTGCTGAAGATCGGATCCACAACGCCACCTGGGGTGGACGGCGGTGCATACCAATACAGCGCGAATGTCGGCCATTCCGCCCTCGCACCGGCGCCGGTCGCCGCGGCAATGATCAGCAAGACCGCGAGCACGATGAGACTGAGGATGCGCTCGACCGGCAATTTCACCGACTGCCTGCCGATGAAAATGATGCCGCCGCTCGTTAAATCGGGCTGGTACGCCCGCCTCAGGGCCAGAAACCATCCGTACAGAGTGAGAAAGGTGGCCGCGAAAAATGCCGCAAAGACCCCCCACTGAAGGCTGAGTGTCTTTCGAAATACCTCTCCGTACCCGAGCGACCCGAACCAGAGGGCTTCGACGTAATACGACACCGCGGTGCGGCTGCCGAAGATGAAGATGGCAATCAAGGCAAGCATGAGCAGAAACCGGCGGCGCTGCGGCCGTCGCGGTCGCCACTCGATCGTCTCAGGCATTGCTCTCATCTGCTTTCACCGCACTTCCGTCTGGATTCTCGAGCAGACGGCATTGTACCCTGTCTGCCATTCGCCAGACCGCATCGGTTGACCGGACACGCCTTGGCACCAGGCCGGGTAGGAGCAGGGGAAGGGCTCACGTTGTAAGGGCCGGCCCGAGAAAGACTTCCTGCCGACTGCTTGGACCTCAGTTGGGCTGCCGCTCTGCCCAGACCAAGGTCGGACGAGGTGGCGCGTGCAAGTTAAGAGTGACGCGCAGAAGGTTGCCGCCATTGGGCTGCTGAAAACCGCCCGTGATCGATGCAGGAGCAATACCGCACGTCTTCTCCCGAAGGAGGCATGGGCAACAAGTATGCTCCCGGCCCGTGCGGCGATGGCGCATGGCCGGTGACTTTAACGTTCTCAAGCCAATAGTCGGCAGGGCTCTCATTCTTCGCGTCGGTTTCGACGACCACCACTTCTGCGGAAATGGAATCGCCGGCAGTCAGCTGGCTTAGCTCGGCCGAAGGCTTGATCTTGTAGGACATGGTCATGGCATCCATAAAGCCGGGGACGGCATTTCCATCGATCAAGGCCGTTTGGTCGGTGCTATCAATCGAAATGACCCGACCCGTGAAGGGATAGCGCTTGGTTGTCGGCGGGTTGGAGCGATGGCATGACGAAAAAGCACCGAAAGAGACAAGAAGCATTAAAAGGCTTGCTAGGATGGAGGGGCATTTCATTGGGTTGCTCACGACACACTCTAACTCGGGCGCAAACCACGTTGCCACACCGCCCCTCCTGTTTGCAATCCCGTCTTTGGGGAATTAGCAGGGCCGGTGGAACCGATGCAGATTTCCCGCGGCGAGGCATTCGCGGCGTACAGGCCTGAGATTGTGAACCCATTCCACCGTCTGCCACGGCGCGATGAAGAAGAAGCCGCAGCCGGACAGGTGCGATGAAGGCAGGGTGCATGTGGGTCAACGAAAACAACCAGGGAGCCGCCCGCGAGTTCATTGGATCAACTCTCGAAACTCGAACCGAACTCCCGAAGCTCCGTTGATACACTAAAGTCTACCGCGTCTATGCTCCCATGCCAGCGATCTCTCTTCGACATTCCTGCAGACATCATTTATTTGAATTGCGCTTATATGTCTCCCCTGATGAAGCCGGCGTTCGAAGCCGGCGTTGCCGGTCTCGCCCGCAAATCGCATCCGTGGACCCTTACCGCCGACACATTCTTTACCCCTTCCGAAGCCTTCCGTGTGACCGCCGCTCAGCTCCTCGATTGTTCTCCCGATTGCGTGGCGATCGTTCCCTCGGCCAGCTATGGCGTGGCCACGGCCGCGCGCAATCTGCCGGTTCGCAAAGGACAGTGTATCCTCGTGCTCGACGAGCAATTCCCCTCCAACTATTACTCCTGGCAGCGGCTGGCCGCGGAGCGCGGCGCGGCCCTGAAGGTTATCCCCTGGCCGGAGAACGACGACTGGACCGCAGCCGTTCTCGACGGCCTGACCAACGAGGTCGCGATTGCCGCACTCCCCCACGTCCACTGGACCAGCGGCGGCAGTCTCGACCTGGTTCGCATTGGAGAGGAAAGCCGGCGATGCGGGGCAGGGCTAGTCCTCGACCTGACGCAGTCACTTGGAGCTCTTCCGTTCAGCGTGCGCGAGGTGCAGCCCGACTTCGCCGTTGCGGCCAGTTACAAGTGGCTGATGGGTCCATACACGACCGGGTTGCTCTACGTCGCGCCGCAATGGCAGAACGGCCTTCCACTCGAAGAAAACTGGATCCAGCGCGCAAATGCCCGGGATTTCAGCAACCTCATTCTCTACACCCCCGAATACGAAAGCGGCGCACGTCGTTTCGACATGGGAGAACGGTCAAACTTCGCCCTCGTCCCTGCCGCCGATCGGGCGATGCAGCAGATCCTGGCATGGAGTGTCGCCGAGATCTCAGAAGCTTGCGGTAGGCTGACTCGCCAGCTCGCAACCGCGGCTCCCGAGTTCGGATTCTCAACTCCACCGGAGAAGCTGCGGGCACCTCACTATCTCTGCCTGAGAAGGAAATCCGGGATTCCGCCGGATTTGACCCATCTTCTAGCGCGAGAGAGGATTTTTGTCAGCGTGCGGGGCGACTCAGCCCGGGTGACGCCGCACGTCTACAACTCCGCCGACGATGTCGAGTGCCTCATCACATGCCTTCGCCGCATCACCGCGGCCTAGCCCCCCCTGAAGTTTGCCCGAATCGGAAGGATGATTTCGGCGCCGCACGCAACCTCAATGACCTCAGTCTATCCAGAGTTCTTTTCGAACGTTGGGGTTGACCGGCGATTTCGAGCCAGGCCTAGCATACAGAGTGGCGGCGTTTTTGCTCGGCCGTTCGTTTTGGCTGCCCCTGTAGGCAATCCTGGGTCCCGATGGGACACCAGTTGAGACATTGTTCGCACGGCTGCTGTTGTGCACTGGGACGCACCCTTCTGATTAACCTCTGTCACAGCTTTTTAACGCAACGTTCATCGCCCCGCAACCAACCTCCACTATTGCCTTATTATGCCTATCACCAGTCTTACAGAAGCGTCCCAGGAACTGGCATCGCCACCGCCGAAGACTCCCCAGCTGTTCCGGCGGTTGTCGGCCATCGAGCGAGTGCGCGAGTTATATCAGCGAGCGCAGCAGCCGGTGAACCGGTCGATTCTCGAGAATGTTCTGACTGGGATGCGAGTCCAGTATCAAGTAACGGAATCCGACTGGGCACGAGTTCCTACCAAGGGCGCCGCGATCGTCACTGCCAATCATCCCTTTGGCCTGCTCGACGGTGCGATTCTGGGAGCCCTGCTGACCCGGGTGCGAACGGACGTAAAGATTCTGACGAACTTCATGTTGGCTGGAATCCCGGAATTGCGCGAACACTGCATCTTCGTCGATCCATTCGGGGGCAGCGATTCGGTGGCGCGAAACTGGGCGGGGGTGCGCAAGGCCATGGATTGGCTTGCGGTGGGCGGCATGCTGGTGGTCTTTCCGGCCGGCGAGGTTTCGCACCTGCGGCTGCAGGACTTCGGAATCGCGGACCCACCATGGAATTCCATGGTGGCGCGTCTGGCAAGTAAGACGAGCGCCGTCGTCGTGCCCGTGTTTATCGCCGGACACAACAGCGCGACTTTCTTGGCCTTGGGTCTCATGCATCCGCGGCTTCGAACCGCGTGGCTGCTGAACGAGTTTTTGCAACAGACGGGCAAAACCGTGGAAGTGCGTGTCGGACACCGGATCTCGCCCGAGATCCTCGGCAGCCTTGGCTCCGATCGTGAAGCCGCCACTTATCTACGCTGGCGCACCTACGTCTTAGCACAACGCGGACGTACCCCGGGGAGCCGCATACCATCAGCGCTGCTATCACGGAAAACCCTGCCCCTCGCCGCGGCGATTCCCACCGGAAGTCTGGTTCGCGATCTGCAAAAGCTGGGGCCCGACCGCTGTCTTTGGGAGGATGGCGAGTTTGCTTTTTACATCGGCAAAGCACGCGAATTTCCCGCGGTGATGCTCGAGATTGGACGCCTCCGCGAACTTACGTTCCGCCAAGCCGGCGAAGGTACAGGCGGGGGCAGCGACCTCGATCAATTCGATTACTACTACACTCACTTCGTACTGTGGAACAAGACCAAGCGTGAAATCGTGGGCGCGTACCGGGTGGGCCTCACGACCCAAATTCTGCCCCAACTGGGCGTTCCCGGGCTCTATACCAGCACCTTGTTTCGCTATGACCCCCGGTTTTTCCCGTCGATCGGTCCGGCGATGGAACTCGGACGCTCCTTCGTGCATCCTGAGTATCAGAAGCAGTACGCCCCCTTGCTGAACCTGTGGAAAGGCATTGGCAGGTATGTCGGCCGGCATCCGCGCTTTGCGGTTCTTTTTGGAGCAGTCAGCATCAGCCAACGTTACAACCGCCTCTCGCGGGAGTTGATCTTTCGCTTCTTTCAGAACCAGGGAAAAAATGACGGGCTCGCGAGGCTGGTCGCCCCGCGCAGTCCCTTCCATCCCCGCCCTGTCCTGCCAGCGATCGGGGATGGATTCTGTCGCAGTATTCGGCATCTCGATCATCTGGCTGATCCCATCGCTGACATCGAGAACGATGGCAAGGGAATCCCTATTTTGGTCAAACACTACACAAAATTGGGGGGACGCATGCTCAGCTTCAACCTGGACCGGAACTTCTCGAACGTACTCGATGGACTGGTGCTGGTTGACCTGCGGCGTTCGGATCCCGCGCTGCTTGCGCGTTACATGGGCAAAGCTGACCTCACAGCCTTCATTCGTCATCATGGCTTGCACGGCGCAGCAGAGGTCAGCTAGCCCGTCTTATTCGACGAATTTCCAGTCCTCAGGAAGCGCCCGATTCAACGATGGGCTGCTTTCGCAGCGCTCATCGCGATCCGAACCCGTCTGGCCGCAACGTGCCCCAGGCCATTGACAGCATGATACCTTGTAGTGCATAGTATGATGAATGGCAGAAGTGCTTAAGTCCGCTAGCAGACCATCGGGGACGATCGACACGGACAAGTGGGAGGTCCAGTTTCGCAAGGGCTGTCTTGAGCTGGCCATCCTGGCTACGCTCTGGAATGGCAAGCTCTACGGGCTGGAGATTCTCCGGCACCTTGAGGTGAGTTCAAACCTGATAGTTTCAGAGGGGACTGTATATCCTCTTCTGAGCCGTTTGAAGGCGGAAGGAGTGCTGGATTCAGAGTGGGTTGAATCCGAAGCTGGGCATCCTAGGAAGTACTACAGGCTGACGTCAGCCGGCCGACAGCGTGCCCATGCGATGGCCAGGATGTGGTCAGAGTTTTCTTCCAATCTTTCTAGCCTGATCAGCCCCCTGCTGCAGGAGAGTCTTAAATGAAACCCGAGAATGTTGCCGAGGAAACCATCCATGCCTATCTGCTCCGTGTGCAGGAAAAGCTGCGGGATCTTCCCCGCGCGCAAGTTGCTGAGATTCTCACGGAGCTGAGAAGTCACATTCTGGATAGGGCAAGCCTAGCGAATGCAGGAATCACCGCCGCCACCGTGCACCAAGCCCTGGATAGACTGGGGCCTGCGGAGGATCTGGCAGAGATGTACCTCACAGAAAATCTCCTGGAAACGGCGGGAACGACCCGCTCGCCATGGCTGGTGATGCGAACCCTCTTCCGCTTGGCACTCAACAGCGCGTGGGCGCTGGGAATCTTCTTCGTGAGTTTGATTGGGTACTTGGTTGCCATCGGCTTTCTTGTCTGTGCTGTGGCAAAGCCGCTCTATCCGACCCATGTTGGGCTCTGGTGGAACACGCAGAGTCACACGCCGGTAGGTCTGGGCTTCATTTGGCCAGAGCCGTTGGAGCGAGAGGTTTTGGGCTGGTGGATAATCCCGGTTGGATTAAGCCTTTGTGGTCTCATGTTTTTCCTGACCACTCGATTCGCGCGCTGGAATATGCGGCGCATGCGAAGATCTCGCGGAGCTTACTCTGCCAAGCACGGAGCAGGTGCGACTTGGTGGTCGAGCGCTCGATCACTGCGCTGAATGGGCGGCTATTTTTCGCTCCTGGCCTGATGGTTGGCTGCGCAGGGAATTACGACCGGGTTGGCAGTTCCCAGCCTTCGTCTTTCATCTTCTTGTTGGTCCAGCGTTGCAACTGCTCGAAGAGCGCGGGATCGATCACGGCAAATCGAAGCCCGACACGACCCTCGCTGCCCAGCCAAACAATGCGGGCCTTCGCCTGAAACATAATGTCACTCTCGGGGAGCGGGAAACTCACGTCGAGCAGTCCGGAGAAGCGCATCGGCTCTTTCAGCCCGTCCAGCCCGATGCCGCCAATGCTCAAGTTCACACCCTGCACCGGGACTTCTTCACCATGCTGGTTCTTCAACACAACCGGGAGTTGAACCCGGGCACGGAAAAACTTCTGTTGTTCGAGGCTGATGAATCCTAAAGAATGCCCGCGCTCGCCTGGATTCACAGTGATGTTGTATTCCTTCAATTTTCGGCTGAGCGTGCGACGGGAGATGCCAAGTTGTTCGGCGGCCTGATTGCGTAAGCCGCCGCTGCGCTCCAGGGCGTGAATGATCATCTGCTCTTCCATGCTATCGAGATTGCCGACTGGGAGCGAAGCAGACTGACGCTGCGCCATCGGGTTGCCGATCAGCGCATCGCGGATCTGGGATTTCTGGATCTCAGGATGGCTGGATTCGACGGCCACGCGGGCAATGAGGTTGCGCAGTTCGCGCACATTGCCGGGCCAGGGGTGCGCGAGTAAGGCGGAAATACTATCGGGCGCGAACCAACTGCCCGGCTTTTTGAGTGTCAGGAAGTGCTCGGCCAGAGCGGCGATGTCCTCCGGTCGCTCGCGTAGCGGAGGTACGCGAAGTTGAAACTGGCCGAGGCGGTGGAAGAGATCCTTGCGAAAACGGCCGGCGCTAACGGCGGCGTCCAGATCCTGATTCGTGGCGGCGACGACCCGGACGTCGACTGTGATTTTCCGGTGGCCGCCTAAACGGTAGAAAGGGTATCCATCCAAAACGCGCAGCAGCTTGACTTGCGTCTGAATTTGCAATTCGCCGATTTCGTCGAGGAAGAGCGAGCCCTTGTCGGCGAGTTCAAAGAGCCCCGGTTTAGAAGAATCAGCGCCGGTAAAGGCGCCCTTTTCGTAGCCGAAGAGCTCACTCTCAACCAGGTTCTCGGGAAGCGCAGCACAATTGATATCGACCCAGGGCCGGCCACGCCGGAGCGAGGATTGATGGATGGTGCGGGCAATGAGTTCTTTCCCGGTTCCGGTTTCTCCCAGGATCAGCACACTCTCCGTGTGGCCAGCCACACGATCCACCATGCCCATGAAATGGTGCATGGCCGGACTTGCCACGATGAGGCTTACGCCGTCAAGCTGGCGTGAGACCGTGTGTACTACGCCGTCCCCTTGTCCTGCGATTTGCGCTGGCATGGATCGGCAAGATTTGTCCTCCGTCCCGCCGATGAATACAACCATTCCCGAAGGCGCCGCGTCACCATCCCGGAGCAAGGTAGCGAATAACTCGACGGTAAACCCCTGGTCGGACGTGCCCCGACACCGCCACAAGTTCCGATACTGGCCGTCCCTGACCACGGTGTCGAGCATGGCCTTCTGCAGCTGACTCTGTTCTCGGTCGTTCTCCCCTGAAATCGCTGCCGCCAAGGTTCGGTGCTTCGCGGGAGTACGTCCAAACACCCTCACGGCGACGCCATTGCAGCCCGTGATGTTGCCCTCGAGATCGGCGTAGAAGATGGCGAAGCTTCCCATAGCGCCCCCGGCCACCGGCAAGCTGTCGGCGCCTGAGTCTTCTCTGGCTACGGGCGGCTGCGGATTGGTTTTCTCTAGAGTCATCGGGTGCGTTTGGAGTTGATCTTGACACAGGGAACAAGCGTTTGTGGAGCTCTTCCCGGATAACGAAGGTAACCGGTTACTTCAGACAGTGAACTGCGACGACGATCGGTGGTCATCCGGATTACCGAACGACGGACTTGAGGTTACGTTGGTAAGCTACTCTCGACCTTCCAACCACAATACGATTCTAGTGTTTAAGCCTCAACCGAAGGTGTGCGCCGCAAGCAGCCGGCCATGCTGGGGTGTGGTTTGTCCCGTTCGCGGCAACAGAATCAACGGCGCAATGTCGACTCGAACGAAACTCTTTGTAGGCATCGCGGTCTCGCTCGGAATGGTGGTGATCGGCTCTGCCTTCCGCCACCTGCATTCTGCTGATCTGACGCGCCTGGTGTGCTATCTGATCGTGGCCATTCTGGCTTCCGGTCTCAAGGTGCAATTGCCCGGCATCGACGGTACGATGTCTGTCAATTTCCTTTTCATTCTCCTGGGTGTCGTCGAGTTAAGCCTGCCGGAGACACTGCTGATCGGGTGTGCCGCCACTCTGGTGCAGAGTGTCTGGCAGGTCCGCAATCGCCTCGATCCGGTCAAGGTTCTCTTCAATGTGTTCGGAATGATGGCCAACGCCAGCGCGGTCTGCTATTTCACCTACCACTGGCTGGATGCGAGGATTGGCTCGAACCGACCGATTCTGCTGATGGCTGCGGCCCTGGTCTTTTTTCTGGCGAACACGCTGCCGATCGCCGTGGTCATCGCTCTGACGGAACACAAGCCGATCCGCAAGGTCTGGTCCGAGTGCTACTTTTGGTCGTTCCCCTATTATCTGGTCGGCGCCGCCGCCGTGGGGATGGTAACCATCATCAACCAACGGGCGGGTTGGCAGACATCGCTGATGGTCATGCCCCTGATTTACTGGGTGTACCGCTCCTATCGTCTCTACCTGGAGCGACTGCAAGCCGAGAAAGAGCGCGTCGAAGTGGAAAAGAGGCACGTGGAGCAGATCGCCTCGCTGAATATGCGGACCATTGAGGCGCTGGCTCTGGCCATCGAGGCCAAAGACCACACCACGCACACTCACCTGCAACGGGTGCGGACTTACGCCGTCGAGATTGCCAAAGAGCTCGGCTTGTCTGCAGACGAAATCGAGGCCCTACGAGCGGCGGCTGTGTTGCACGATATTGGCAAACTCGCGGTGCCGGAGCACATCATCAACAAACCGGGCAAACTGACTCCAGAAGAGTTTGAGAAGATGAAGGTGCATCCGCTGGTGGGCGCGGAGATCCTGGATCGCGTGGCCTTCCCTTATCCGGTCGCTCCCATCGTGCGTTCCCATCACGAACGATGGGATGGGTCGGGCTACCCGGCAGGCCTTGCCGGCGAGGAAATTCCCATCGGTGCACGGATTCTCGCCGTCGTCGATTGCCTAGACGCACTGGCCTCCGACCGGCAATATCGGCCCGCCATACCGCTCGATCGGGCCATGGCGAGGGTAAAGGAAAAAGCGGGCATTTGGTTTGATCCCAACGTCGTGGAGGTTCTCGATCGCCGCTTTGCTGAACTCGACCACCTCGCCCAGACGATTGAGGGCGGCTTCGTTCCCTCCCCCTTCTCGAAGAATCTGCGCGTCGAGCGTGGCCTTGCTCCGGCGACCGGGTTCGAGAAGTGGGCTGAGACCACCCCGAACGAAAGCGACTTCATGACCTCGATTGCATCCGCCCGGCAAGAGGCGCAAGCCATGTTCGAGTTGAGCCAGGATTTGGGCAACTCGTTAAGCCTGAGCGAGACGCTTTCGGTGCTCTCGGTGCGGCTGCGAAAGCTGGTTCCCTACGACTCCATCGCCCTATTCGTGAACCGCAATGGCTGGTTGATACCGGACTTGGTGAGTGGCGAAAACTGTCGCGCTCTGTTCTCCCTGAAAATCCGCGTCGGCGAGGGCCTGTGCGGCTGGGTGGCCGAGAATTGCAAACCCATCATCAATGGGAATCCACAGGTAGAAACCGGGTATGTCGCCGATCCAAAGACCGGGCCGCTGTCCTCCGCGTTGGCGGTTCCCCTGCAGGGGTTGAATGGAGTGGTGGGGGTGCTGGCGATGTATCAGTCGGCTGCGGATGCCTTTACCCCAGATCACTTGAGAATCTTGCTGGCGGTGGCCTCAAAGGTGGCTCTGGCCGTGGAGAATGCGTTGAAGTATCAACAGGCGGAAAGCTCGGCAACCACCGACTTCCTCACCGGTCTGCCCAACGCGCGCTCCCTCTTTGTGCAGCTGGCCCAGGAAGTAGCCCGGTGCAAGCGTATGAACACCTCTCTGGCAGTGATGGTGTGTGACATCGACGGGCTGAAGAAAATCAATGACACCTTCGGACACCTGGAAGGAGACAGGCTGCTGCGCGAGTTCAGCACAAGGCTGAAGGAAGCCTGCCGGGGCTACGACTACGTTGCCCGCATGGGTGGTGACGAGTTTGTAATCCTGGCCCCAGGACTCACGGCCGCGGCCGCCGAGGAAAAGGCAAAGCGCTTGAACCAGTGGGCCAAGGAAGCGGCACAACAGACTTGCGGATCGAACTTCGTCGGTTTGAGTGTTGGAACCGCCTTTTATCCGGAAGACAGCGATGATATTGAGGCATTGCTAGCCGAGGCGGACCGGCGTATGTACTCCGTGAAACAGGCCCATCATGCGCAGGACCATGCCCGCCAGAGTGTGCTGTCGCACGGAACCTCCGGAACCTAGATGCGAAGTCTTCGATGGAAAATTGCCGGCCATGTGCTGGCTCTGCTGGGGACCGTCTTGTTGGGCGGTCTGCTTTCGGCGACATTGGTCCGGCTCGCGCCAGGGTTCGAGGCGGATGAGCGAGAGCTGGATCCCCATCTGAACCAGGACAGCGTGCAGGCGTTACGGGAGGCCAGACATCGGGAGCACAACATTGTCCGCTTCTATTTCTCCTATTTGCAGCATGCCGCGCAAGGCGACCTGGGAGTTTCGCTTGCCTTGGGCCAACCCGTGCTCACGCTGCTCGCGGATCGTACGCCGCTCACTCTGAGATTGGTCACGCGAGGGTTGGCGCTCGCCTGGCTGCTGTCCTTACTTTTGGCGTTCAGCGCGGCGTGGCTCCGGTTTTCGGTTTACGACGTGCTGGCCACTACCGTGAGCGGCACCTTGCTTTGTATTCCAGCCGCGGTTCTGGCTCTGTTCTCGGTGCTGTGGAATGTTTCTGGTTCGCTGGCGATTGCGCTGATCATATTCCCCGTCACCTTCCGTCATGCCCGTAATCTCCTGGGGACAGCCTATTCCCAATCCCACATCCTCGCGGCCAGAGCCCGAGGTGTGGGGGACATCCGCATTCTTTTCTGGCATGTCGTGCCGGTGGTGACGCCGCAGCTGTTGCTGGTGGCGGGAGTTTCTGTGAGCCTGGCCATAGGGGCAGCCATTCCGGTGGAAGCCTTGTGTGGGTTGGCAGGCATCGGGCAACTGGCTTGGCAGGCGGCTCTCGGGCGCGACTTGCCCCTGCTGGTGAACCTCACGATTGGGGTGACGCTGGTAACCTTGCTGGCCAATTCCGGAGCGGATGTAATCGCTCATATAGTCCGGGGGCAGCGGGTATGAGCCTCGGGCAAAAAGCGGCTTGTGCGACGTTGGCGCTGGTTCTGGCCACAGCAGCGGCGGCAAACTGGCTGGCTCCCACGGGATACGCATGGCAGTATCGCGAAGCCGCCAATGCGCCTCCTTCGCGTGCGCACTGGCTGGGAACCGATGAAATCGGACGGGACCGGTTTGCGCGCCTGCTCTACGGAACCCGGATCTCGCTGCTCCTGGCTCCGGCGGCGGCGCTGCTTTCAACCTTGATGGCAGCATTGATCGGCGGACTCCCGGGATATCTGGGCGGAGCCTGGGCGCAAATGGCCATGGCGGCGACCGATTTATTTTTGTCCTTGCCTTGGTTGTTCCTGTTGATCACGGCGCGGGCTCTGATGCCGCTGAATGTGTCTCCTCTGGTCTCGGTGCTGGTGACGTTTCTCTTGTTGGGGCTGCTGGGGTGGGCGGCTGCAGCCCGCGTGCTGTGCACGACCGCGGGCACGTTGCGCACATCGGACTTTGTCCGTCAGGCCCGGGCTGCCGGCATTCCGCCCCAGCGGTTGTTCTGGGTGCACGTGGTGCCGAATCTGAAGCCGGTGCTCTACGCGCAGTTTTGGATTTCGATTCCGGTGTTCATCGTAAGTGAGGCGAACTTGGGAATTCTCGGGCTTGGCGTAGCCGAACCCCTGCCCTCATGGGGAAGTCTGCTGAAAGAGTTGGAAGGCTTGGTCTCGGTGGGCGAAGAACCGTGGAAGTTTGTCCCCTTGGTCTTGCTGGTGATGGTCGTGACATCGTTTCAGCTCTTGCTTTCCGCACAGGAGGAGAGGACAACATGAAGCGTCGCCGGGGAACGTCCGGACGGGTGGCTAAAGCCATCGCGGTTGCGCTGCTGTGCCTGGGGCCTGCGGCGGCGCAAGAGCTGAGATTCTGCCTGCGCACCGAGCCGAAGACGTTTGATCCTCTGCAGGTCGACGACGACGCCTCCGCCGCGATCCGCTATCTGACCGGTGGAGTGCTCATGCGCCTCAATCGCCAAACTCAGGAGCTCGATCCGGAACTGGCGCTGGCGTGGAAGGTTTCCAACGATGGCCGGCAGATTTCGTTCCGCTTGCGCAGCGGCGTCTCCTTTTCCGACGGCACGAGCTTTTCCGCCGCGGATGTGGCTTACACCCTACAACGGCTGATGGACCCGGCGTTGCACTCCTCGACCGGAGACGCCTTCCGTTCCGGCCCCGGCAAGGTCGAAACCGATGTAAGTTCTCCAACTCAGATTTCGATCCGGTTTCCAGCGCCCGTTGCCGCTCTGGATCGCCTCTTCGATCAGGTCGCAATCCTTTCCGAGCGTTCGCCCAAGAAAGAGATGGCTGTTCTCGGTCCGTTTGTGGTGGCCGACTACCAACCTGGTTCAAGCGTGCTCTTGAAGCGCAACCCTTATTACTGGAAGACCGACGAACAAGGCCGCCGCTTGCCCTATCTGGAGTCGATACGTCTCGACATCCAGCCCAACCGCGATATCGAGATTCTGCGCTTCAAGCGTGGTGAGCTCGACCTGATCAATTCCCTGGACAGCGAATACTTCGACCGGCTGGCTGCCACTTCTCCGGAGCTCGTGCATGACGCCGGTGCTTCGCTCGACAGCGAGCAGCTCTGGTTTAACCAGGTGGCGAAGGCGCCGATTCCCGATTCCAAGAAGGCCTGGTTTCGCTCGGTCAACTTCCGGCACGCGATTTCCGAAGCTATCAACCGCGAAGACTTAGGCCGTATCGTCTTTCATGGGCACGCCCAGCCCGCCGCGGGGCCTTTTTCTCCGGCCAACAAGTTTTGGTTCAACAGCATGCTGAAGCCTCTGGCCTACAGTCCCGATACAGCCTTGCAGCGGCTACAGGGCGAAGGCTTCCGCTTGGAGAACGGCGCACTCAAAGACAAAGACGGCAACCAGGTCGTGTTTTCCATCATCACCAACGCGGGCAACAAGGCGCGGGAACGCATGGCCGTGCTGATCCAGGAGGACCTCCAGAAAATCGGGGTTCACGTCAATGTGGTTACCCTCGACTTCCCTTCCCTGATCGAGCGCATGACCCAGAGTTTCGATTATGAAGCCATCCTGCTCGGTCTCACCAATGTCGATCTGGATCCGAACGGCGAGATGAACGTATGGCTGAGCTCCTCGGAGAATCATCAGTGGAATCCGCAGGAGAAGACTCCAGAAACTTCATGGGAAGCCGAGATTGACCGTCTCATGCGGATGCAGGCCTCTGCGAGCGATGTGAAAAAGCGGAAGGAGGCATTCGACCGCGTGCAGGAGATCGTGGTCGAGCAGGAACCGTTCATCTTCCTCGTTAACAAGGACGCTCTCTCGGCAGTGTCTACGGCGGTGCATGGTGCAAATCCAGTGATCCTGTCGCCGCAAACGTTTTGGAATGCAGAGCGGCTGACGGTTGTGGGAAAATAGCCGACCTTCTTGGCAGGGATCATCTCTGAGCTGAGGACCGCAGAACCATCAGAGGAACAGGCAGCCATGGCGACTGAAAGCGCGCAAACCCCAGTTCTGCTGTCGGCGCGCCTTTCTGTGCGCTACGCCAACAAGGCGCCGGTTCTTCACAACCTGCAGTTGGAAATCCGGAGCGGCGAAGTGCTAGGTCTCATCGGGCAAAGCGGTTCGGGCAAGAGCACGCTGGCGATGGCAATCCTGGGGCTGCTGCATAAGAAACGGTCGCTGACCGAAGGCACAATCACGTTTCAGAACTATGATCTCCTGCGGCTTTCCGAGCGCGAACTGCGCACCTTGCGCGGACGAGCGATTGCGATGGTGCTGCAAAGCCCGCTCGCATCTCTGAATCCGGCGCTCAAGATCCGCACCCAACTCAAGGAAGCATGGCGGGCTCACGCTTCCGGTTCAAGCACGGACTGCGCGGATGCCATCCGGGCATGCTTAGAGAACGTTTCCCTGCCCGCCGACGATGACTTCCTGCGCAAGTATGCTGCGCAGATCAGTGTAGGCCAGGCGCAACGAGTCCTGATTGCGATGGCCGTCATGCACCATCCCGCCTTGCTCATTGCCGACGAAGCCACCAGTGCGCTGGATGTCATTACGCAGTCTGAGATCCTTGCCCTGTTCCGGCGTTTAAACCGCTCCACCGGCATGGCGATCCTCTACATTTCTCACGATCTCGCCTCGGTGGCTGGCCTTTGCGACCGCGTCAGTATTCTTCATCAAGGTCAAGTTGTGGAGTGTGGGACGACAGCCCAGATCTTCACCAATCCGCAACACGACTACACTCGCCGTCTCATCGCCGCGATGCCGCAAATCGAGCGCGGCCGTGTGCCGGCAGGGGAACCACTTCGCCGTCAGGCAGTTGCGACAGAGTAGACGCTCACGCCTCGACCCCCACTCTGCGCCAATCGACAATCTGCGCTCGGAAATCACCCAAGGGGGGCTCAAGCCGACTCCTCCTCCGCCTGAGACAAACTGTCTCGTGCCCTCTGCGGTGGGACAGACTGGCTGATTACCCACGCCGAGGCTCGCTGTATCACATTGAAAATACGACACTTATTTTGCCTCAATTGGAAGCGGCCGTGCACCGTCTGTCTCCGAGTTTGATTCTGTCCGACGGAAAGGTACGATCTATGTCGCAGGAACGAAAAGCACCGAAATCGAGCCGGGGTGAGCGTCACAGTGCCGCGTGGGGTAAGCGGCTCAGAGTTGTGTTGCTTCTAGTCGCCACCGAGACCGCGCTCGCGCAGGGGTGGAATGGGGATTCTGGTCATCTTCGGTTTTCGAAGGTGTCTCCCGAAGTCCTAGCTCGCACCGAACATTCCACCCCCGACCAGACCGTAAAGGTTATTGTGCAATACAAGCAGGTTCCCCAGTCGGCGCAGCTTGGGAGAATGCAGGCCCGGGGCGCGCACATGGGCGCGAAACTCGATCTGGTGAAAGGGGCTGCCTTTTCTGTTCCCGCGAAAGCCCTGCCCGCCTTGGAGGCCGATCCGGAGATTGTGTCGGTAACTCTCGATCACGACCTGCACGGATTGGACGACATCACGAATGTGGCTACGAATGTGCCTTATGCCTGGAACGCTGGCTACAACGGAGCTGGGATCGGTGTGGCGGTGATTGACAGCGGCATTAACGACACGCATCCCGATCTGTGGAACTCGGCTGAAACCCATTCGCGCGTGGTCTACCACCAGGATTTTACGGGCACCCCGACCACGAACTCGAGTGGAGCACTCTACGACCTGTACGGCCACGGTACCCATGTCGCCGGAATCATTGGCGGCAACGGTTACCTCTCCGGCGGAGCCTATGGCGGAGTCGCGCCGGCCGTAAACCTTGTGGATTTGCGCGCGTTGAATTCGCTGGGAGTGGGCACCGACAGCACGGTGATTGCGGCCATTCAGGAAGCCATTACGCTGCAGAAGAAATACAACATCCAGGTGATCAACCTATCTCTCGGGCGCGGGATTTACCAAAGCTATACCACCGATCCCCTCTGCCAGGCAGTGGAATCGGCCTGGAAATCCGGGATTGTGGTCGTCGTGGCGGCGGGTAATTTCGGGCGCCTGAGCATCGACGGTACCGACGGATATGGAACGATTACAGCTCCCGGAAATGATCCCTTCGTGATCACGGTAGGCGCGCTGAACAGCAACGGATCGTCTTCGCAATCGGCCGAAACCATGACGAGTTACACGTCCAAGGGCCCCACCACCTATGACCACGTGTCAAAGCCCGACATCATGGCTCCGGGCAACGACATCATCTCCTTGGCGGCCCCAGGCGCCACCCTGGAAGCCTTATTCCCAACTGCTCTGGTCGATGGCAACAACGGGAAGCCAGAGTATTTCACCCTGAGCGGTACAAGCATGGCAACGCCCGTCGTCAGCGGCGCCGTTGCGTTGCTCCTTGAGCACAACGGCAATTTGACCCCAGACCAGGTGAAGGCGCGCTTGATGCAATCCACCTACGCATCCTTCCCAACCTCCACCACGGTCACGGTTCCCGCTCTCGACGAAACTTTTACCGAGTACTATGATTCGTTCTCGGTCGGTTCGGGCCTGCTCAATGTGGAAGCCGCATGGAACGACAACAGCCCCGTTTCGTCCAATGTGGGTGCGGCGTTGTCTCCGTATGTTACCGCGAGCTTCACCAACAAGAACGGCAGCGGAACCGTCAGCATGGTGGCCGGAAACAGCACTATATCCGCGAAGGCGGTGGTTTGGCAGTCAGCGCCGCAGTGGGATTTTTCGGCCATCTGGTGCGACGTCAAAGGTAGTTCCGTGATTTGGGATGTCTCGTTGCCCTGGAACGATAACCTGCTGAACGCCTTCAGCGTGGTTTGGGGTTCGAGCACGGGTACGACTCCTCAATCCACAAGTGTGGTTTGGGGGGCAAACCTAGGCGTCGACTACGATGTGCTCGTGATTGGAGACAGTCAAAACTAGCGGGGTGGGATGCGCAACGAGCAGATCATGCACCGCGCGGCGAACGAAAACCTTGATCGGCGTAATGGGCATGGCAGCACTTTGAGTCACCGCTGCCCTGCCCAGCCGCGCTTCGCCCTGTTTCATACCCGGGCGGGGCTGCTAGGCTGCGGCCACCTCGCCCATGAAGCTCACATCGGAGCAATTGCCGCAACCTGTGGTCGTCCGGAACGTTAGGGATGCGTGCTTTTGCGACTGAGCTTGGGGTCGCCTGGGAACCGTTCAGGCCGGACAGCAACCTCTACGCATCAGGGCCTAACGGATTATTGTCTCCAGCCCGATGTGGGCCAACAATTCAATCATCCGCCTCTTCAGCGCAGCCTTTTCCACTTCGATGTTCCGCTGATCGTTGGCGGTCGAGGACGGTGCACTGTCCCGAAGCATGAGTTGGTGCCATTCTTCTTTCAATTTGGACGCTTTTTGACGCACGACGGGATCTTGGGTCGCCCGTTGGCAAAGCACAGCCAACGCAGGCAGCGATAAGCGTTGCACGTTTTTCTTGCTAGCCATCAATTCTCCTTCGCATCCCCCAGATTGCGGATTGCGGCCTTGCACTCCATCCCGACCACGGCTGGTCTTTCCGGTTCGGGTCCCTACTGCGCTTCGAGGTATCCTTTTTCGCGTTGGCGGAAGGACCGGGCTAGGGCTTCCAAGCACTCGATGTCGCGCCTGAAAAGTTCCTGGTCGACATGTTGGGACAAGGCCTTCAATCCCTCCGCGCGCTTTTCGAAGGTTTCAGCTTGCACGCGGCACAAATCAGCAAGCCGGGTCTCTGCGAGAACGCTTTTTCGCTTCGTCACAGCTTCTCCCTCGCCGGCGTGAGATTCCGCTCTTTACCTCTAGTATCTGGAGACCGGTGCTTGCCGGGCAAAGTACGAAGGTAATGAGCGATCCGCGATCCGTTTTGCCTCTGGCATAAGCAGATCTTGCTGACCGTCGGCTCTCCGTTGAGCGACTCGATGCTCGATCTCGCACCATCGCCGATCGAACCCGGGTCCATGTTGACGGGGAGAGGGACAGCCTAGGAGGGTAGGTTCCTAACACGAAGGCAGGGCTCTCAACCGGACGGCTACCGCATGCGCCCTCGGTGCCCGGACTTCTCGATGCTTGCAGCTCGATGCGCCGAACACCTACTTGCCATACACCAAGACAACGAAGCTGTCGGGCAAGATGCTTGGCCGAGGATGCGGATTCTCCGCCGTGGGCGCAGGCGGCGGCCCAAATCCCGCGGTCACCAGCACGACGTTGTGGGTTTTCTCATCGAGCGCCATGGTTCTCGCTCCGGGTCGGGTCTGAACATTCTGCACGACGCTGAATTTGTCCGGCGATTCTTCTTGCACGACGGTTAGCACTCCCTGCCCGCAGGAAGCGAAAGCAAGCCCGGTCACCGGATCAAATCCATTCGCGTCCACGCCTTCGCCGATCGCAGGGGTAGCAATCACCTTTCCGTCATCGGCATCCACCACAGCCGTCATCTTGTTGTCACAGCCGGCAAACAAGCGGCGGTTCTTGCGATCAATCGCCAGACCGCTTGGCTCCTCACACGGGGCTAACGGCCAACGTGACTTGACCTCAAGCTTCTGAGCATCGATCACATCGATCTGGCTCTTGTCTTCGATGTTCACGAAGATCTCGCCTTTGCCGTCGCTCTGCGCAAATTCCGGCTTACCTTCCAGCTTGGTGGTGCCCACGACATCGCCACTGGCGGCGTCGATCGCGGTTATGTCATGGCTTCGGCCGTTGAAGGCAAAAACACGCTGGCTGGCCGGATCGTACAAAATGGCGTCGGGATTCTCCCCGGCTTTGACCTTGTTGAGCGGCTTCAGGGACTCGATGTCAAAAATCGTGACCGTGCCCCCGCGCCCGTCACTGACAAAGCCTCTTCCAAGCTCCGGTGCCAGGGCAATGCCATGAACGCCTTGCATGTCAGCAATGTCGCCGATAGGCTTGCCCGTGTCCACATCAAGCACGATCACGTGGGTGGCGCGAGAGATGTAGAGCCGCCGTGAACGACTGTCAATCGTCAGGTAATCCCAGCCGCCTTCGCCGCCCAATTTGTAGGTAGCGACGAGGTGATAACCGGCATCGCCCGCGAATGCGCAGATTGACAGCCACAAGACCAGGGTGTAGGAAAGCGCTGCTCTGTGAGGAGGTGTCATATTTGTTCCCCGGAAAGATCGCGGTGACGGAAAGACCCGCACCCTACCCAAACGCCGACCGGCCCAGTTGCGATGACTCCCGAAAAATGTATCCCGAAACGTCCTGACCGAGCAACGGCGCCGGCAATACTGGAGCAGCCCGACAGACGGGAACGTTCCATGGCAAAGGGTCGAACCAGGTTATTCTAGCCCTCGCGCATGCGAATCTTCGCAATCGGGTTTTGACAGAAGCCATCCGTTCATGCTACTATGTCTATCTGTTTAGTAGTGTTTACGAAGGGCCGCCCCCGTCATCCGCGGAACCAATCCAGCTCGGGCCCTCGGTGCCTGGCTTGCAATGTCAGCGTCGACACTCTCCAAACCGCTTCTCAGTTTTTCGGCACTGCCGAGTGTGCCATCGCCGCTACGCGCGACCGCACTGGTGTTCGAAGACGTTAAGTCAAAGGCGCTGCTCGAAAGAATCCAGCTGATCGCCCCCAGCGCCGCGAACGTACTCATCACGGGAGAAACGGGCACCGGAAAGGAGCTGATTGCGCGCCATCTCCATGCCTTGAGCGCGCGCGCCGCTGGGCCTTTTCTCGCGGTGAATTGCGGAGCATTTTCCGAAGGCCTGGTCGAGAGCGAGCTTTTTGGCCATGAGCGCGGATCCTTCACGGGTGCCAACGTCGCGCGAGCGGGGTGGTTCGAAGCGGCCCGCGGCGGCACTCTGTTTCTGGATGAAATGGGAGATTTGCCGCTTTCCATGCAAGTGAAGTTGTTGCGTGTTCTGCAGGAGCGGCAGGTGGTTCGGCTGGGCTCGCGAAACCCTGTTCCCATTGATGCTCGCGTAGTGGCGGCGACGAACGTGAATCTCGAGGAGGCGGTTGCGGCGGGGCGTTTTCGCGAGGATCTTTACTATCGGCTGCAAGTCGCGACTTTGCATATTCCCCCTCTGCGTGAGCGGCAGGGGGACAGCGTGCCCTTGGCGCAATACTTCCTGGGCGTTTATGGCGAGAGGCTCGGGCTGAAAAATCCGGTATTAGGTGGCGAGGCGACCGAGATTTTGATCAACCAGCACTCCTGGCCGGGCAACATTCGCGAACTGGAGAATGTGATTCACCATGCGTTGCTCGTCTGCCGGGAAACCATCGTTCGACCGGAAGATCTCCACCTTTCTTCCCTGAGAAGCCGAACTAGGGAGACCAGGGGCAGCGATGGGGATGGGGGTTTGCGTCAGGCTCTGCTCGCGCTGTTTGAGAGTGTCCGTCCCCACCTCTATGCTCTGATCGATGCCGCGGTCATCAAGGCGGCCTATGAGTTCTGCCATCGCAATCAACTGCAAACGGCGAAATTGCTGGGCATCAGCCGGAATATTCTGCGCGCCAGACTGATCGAGTACGGTGAGTTACCCAAAGGCAGATAGCCGTTCCTCATTGATTCTAATCTTTACGCCACGCTCTGCACGAAGAATGCGTCCAAACACCGCCTTTCGGATTCTGCTGCCTTGGTGGTCGGTGCGTTCGCGGACGGATCGACTTCGCCTTCAGGGAGATTGCGCTCGAAAGCTCTGCCATTAACTCTGCTGCATCGTCTGCGCGTGCACAACCGCTCTTCGCGGTGCGTATTCACTCCCCACCAGCTCTCCGAATGGGCCCGTGAGGTTTCCCGCCGGTGCGGGCTTGGTTGCGACCGGCAGATGCGGGAACAAGAGGTCGGCGACACGATAGGCTTCTTCCAGATGCGGATAGCCTGATAAGATGAACGTTTCAATTCCCAGGTCGGCGTATTCCTGCATCCGTTTCGCGAGTGTCGCGGGATCGCCGACCAAAGCGGTTCCCGCTCCGCCACGCACCAGTCCAACTCCAGCCCAGAGGTTGGGACTTACTTCCAGCTTTTCGCGGCTTCCGGCGTGGAGTTGTGACATGCGGCGTTGTCCCTCGGAATCGAAACGGGCGAACGCCTTTTGCGCTTTGGCAATCGTTTCGTCATCGAGATACCGAATCAGATCGTCAGCCGCATCCCATGCTTCCCCTTCGGTTTCGCGAACGATCACGTGCAGCCGGATGCCAAAGCGAACTTCGCGTCCGGCTTTTTCGGCGAGGCGCCGCACAACTTCAATTTTTTCGCCCACCTGTTTCGGTGGTTCGCCCCAGGTGAGATAAACGTCGACCTGGCGCGCAGCCAGATCATAAGCAACCTGGGAAGAGCCTCCGAAATAGAGCGGTGGGTGCGGCTTTTGAACCGCCGGATACAGAACCCGCGCATTTTCCACGTGGAGATGTTTGCCGTGCAATGAAATTGCTCGCCCCGCCACGGCTTCGCGCCAGACCTGGAGAAATTCATCCGTGACTTGGTAGCGCTCGTCATGGGAGAGAAACACCCCATCGCCGATGGCTTCGTCCGGGTCGCCGCCGGTGACGACGTTAATCAAGAGTCGGCCGTTCGAAAGCCGGTCGAACGTAGCCGCCATGCGCGCCGCTGCCGTGGGGGAGGTGGTACCGGGGCGGATGGCGACGAGAAACTTCAGCTTGGTGGTTACCGGAACCAGAGTAGACGCGACGACCCATGCGTCTTCGCACGACCGTCCGGTAGGCAGGAGCACGCCCTGGAAACCAAGTTCGTCGGCGGCTTGGGCAATTTGCTTGAGATATCCGTAATTTACCCTACGCGCCTGTTCGGCGCTGCCGAGGTATCGGCCGTCTCCATGTGTGGGTAAAAACCAGAAGACTTCCATGATCGCTGTCCCCGTGGGAGTATGCACCCGCAATGAGTTTGGCAATTCTCGTGCCAAGACAGAAGCGTGCCAGCAGCGATGAATTTCCTTGTTTTCAATGGTTACAGGCGATTCGTGTCGACCCAGCGCGCAACCGACTGTTGCTCTAGCAACACTCGATCAACACAATTGCTGCTGTAGCAACACTGTGCCGTGAGGAGGGTGCCATTTGAGAATAACGGATGAACACGGAAGGGCGGTCGCGCTTTCCATGCGGAAGGACGGGGCTGCCGGCTTCACTGCTCCGACGCGGCAATACGCGTTTGAAATCGCCGATCAGCTGGTGCGCGCGTTTGCGCAAACCGCCGTCGAACGCGACAAAAAGGGCGGCACTGCGAAAACCGAGCGAGATTTGTTGCGCGCGAGCGGCCTGCTGAATGTAACCATCCCGCCGGAGTTGGGCGGATGGGGCTTGGATTGGCCCGACACCATGAAGCTGGTGCGAATCTTCGCTCGGGTCGATAGCTCGATTGCGCACCTGTTCGGTTTTCAGCATCTGATGCTGGCCTCGGTGTCGCTCTATGGCTCGCGACAGCAGACGGAGCAGCTGTTTTCCGACACTGTCCGGAATAAATGCTTCTGGGGAAACGCGCTGAATCCGCTGGACACACGAACCCGGGCCACTCCGCACGCAGCGGTAGGATTCCTCATCAACGGCCGCAAGAGTTTCTGTTCGGGCGCGACCGACTCCGATATGTTAATCGTGTCAGCGATTCACTCGGGCGACCAGAAATTCATGGTCGCCGCGATTCCTTCGGATCGCCCGGGCATTAGAATCCGTGACGATTGGGACAGCATGGGCCAGCGGCAAACCGATAGCGGGACGGTGGAGTTTAATGCGGTTCCCGTTGGATGCGACGAATTCCTACGAACCCCGGGTCCGCTTGGAAGCATTCGCGCCTCGCTGCGCTCTTTGATCGCGCAGCTGATTCTCAGCAACATTTTCCTAGGCCTGGCCGAGGGGGCGCTGGATGAGGCGCGCAACTACACCTTGGCCACGACGCGCCCCTGGGCCAATTCGACGGGCATCGAGAACGCCAGCGAGGATCCCTACATTCTGGCCAACTACGGGAGGTTCTTTGTCGATCTGCGGGCGGCTCAGGCTCTCACCGCCATCGCCGGAGAGTCTTTGCAACGCGCGTGGGAGAGCGGAGAGGCGATCACCGAGAGTCAGCGTGGTAAGTGCGCGGTGGATGTTGCGGCCTCGAAAGTCGTGACCACCAAAACCGGCCTTGCGATTACGAGCCAGATGTTTGAGGTGATGGGAGCGCGGGCTGCTGCGGGCCCGGCGCGACTGGACCGCTATTGGCGAAACTTGCGTACGCACACGCTGCACGATCCGGTCGACTACAAAACTCGAGAATTAGGAGACTTCGCGCTGAACCACAGGCTTCCCAAAGCTACCTTTTACTCATGAAACAAGGATCGGATTTCGTCCCAGGAAGGGTATGCCGAATCTTGGAACAGCCAGACTTCGAGCTTTTCTAGCGGTGCTCGTAGCGCTGCGGATGGCAGCGCCGATCGCGATCGCCCAGAAAACAGCGCCTTCTGACCATCTCCTCCGCATCGGATATCAGAAATACGGCACGCTCGTGCTGCTCAAAGCTCGGGGCAGTTTGGAGAAACGGCTGGCGGCGATGCAGGTAGAAGTTCAGTGGACTGAATTTCCCGCCGGGCCGCAACTGCTCGAGGGTTTGAACGTAAGCAGCATCGACTTCGGAACTGCGGGCGAAGCCCCGCCCATTTTCGCTCAAGCCGCAGGCGCCGACCTCATTTATGTGGGGAATGAACCCGCCGCTTCGGCGGCTGAGGCCATTGTTGTTCCGCAGAACTCACCCATCCAAAGTCTCAGCCAATTAAAAGCAAAGAGAATTGCCCTCAACCAAGGATCGAACGTTCACTATCTCCTGATCAAACTGTTGGAAAAGGGCGGGGTGAAGTACAGCGAAATCGATCCGATCTACCTGACACCTTCCGATGCTCGCGCTGCTTTCGAACGCGGCAGCGTGGATGCCTGGGCGATCTGGGAGCCTTTTCTCGCGGCGGCCGAGCGGCAGACGGGCGCGCGAATTCTGGCCAATGGGCAGGGCGTGGTTAGCAACCATCAATTCTTCCTCGCTTCGCGTGCCTATGCCCAAAAGCGACCGGATATCGTCTCTGTGGTCCTCGACGAAGTAGCCTCGCTGGATGAATGGGCGAGACAGCATCCGAAGGATGCCGCGGCAGCGCTCCAGCCGCAAATCGGCTTGGATCGGCCCACCCTGGAACTGGCGCTTTCCCGCGGCGGTTATGGCGTGAAGCCGGTTAGCGACACGGTGATGTCGGAACAACAGCAAATTGCCGACGTATTTTTCAATCTTAGGCTCATCCCCAAGCGAATCAACGTGCGCGATGCAACCCTTCCTGAAACTCGCGCCCAGGCAAAATGATGAGGCAAGGGGTCCTGTCCAAGCACGCCATGCCATCCCGGACTGGCCTCCAAAGGTTGGCTGAACGAGCGCTGCCCTGGTTGGTGCCCCTTGCCTTGCTCATCGTGTGGCAATGGGCATCGTCGAACGGGAGGCTGCCGACCCGCTTCCTGCCATCCCCGCGAGCCATCCTGAAATCGTTTATCGAGTTGAGTGCTTCGGGAGAACTTTGGACTCACGTGCGCGTAAGTACGCTGCGCGCATTGTCAGGATTTGCGGTCGGCGGTGGTCTCGGTCTCGTCTTGGGCCTGCTCACCGGCTCTTTTCGCTGGGCTGAAATTCTGCTCGACAGCACGCTGCAAATGATCCGCAACATCCCAGCGCTGGCTTTGATCCCACTTGTGATCTTGTGGTTTGGCATCGATGAGTCGGCCAAGCTTTTTCTGGTTGCACTGGGGGTTTTCTTCCCGATCTACATCAACACGTTTCATGGCATTCAATCCGTGGATCGCGGACTGCTTGAAATGGGGCGCACCTACGGGCTTTCACCCTGGGCGCTGTATCGCGAAGTAATTCTTCCCGGCGCACTGCCGTCGATTCTCGTGGGCGTGCGGTTCTCACTCGGCTTCATGTGGGTGATGTTGATTGTGGCTGAGACCATCTCCGCGCGCTCGGGCATCGGCTACATGACGATGAATGCGCGCGAGTTCATGCAAACGGACGTCATGGTGGTTGGAATCTTGCTGTACGCCCTGCTGGGGAAGCTGGCGGATCTTTTGTCGAAGGGGTTGGAGCGTTATTGGCTGCGCTGGCACTCGGCGTATCAGTCGCGCTAGGGATGTTATGGTGACGTTTCTTGCATCGCGCAAACGGCTGGTGCGACAGTTGCTGGTCGAAGGCAGGCAATACTCCCGTGGCGTAGGTGTGTCGATCAACAATGTCAGCCTTGCTCTTGGAGAACGAACCGTCCTGCAAAACTTCAACGTTGAAATCGCAGCCGGCGAGTTTGTCGCGATCGTCGGCCGCAGCGGTTGCGGGAAGAGCACATTGTTGCGATCAATTGTGGGCTTGGAGACCCCGCAAACCGGGACGATCGCGTTGGGGACAACCCCACACGGCACTGCCGACGTGCGAATCATGTTCCAGGATTCTCGCCTATTGCCGTGGAAACGAATTCTGCAAAACGTGACCCTTGGCTTGGGACTCTCGTTTCGTCGGCTCGCCGAGGAAGTTCTGGCTCAAGTTGGACTCGCGGATCGCGCCCATGATTGGCCTGCGAACCTGTCCGGAGGCCAGCGTCAAAGGGTAGCGTTGGCGCGGGCGCTCGTACACGACCCTTCGCTATTGCTTTTGGATGAGCCTCTGGGCGCGCTCGACGCGCTGACGCGGATCGAAATGCAGGAACTGATCGAGACTATTTGGTGGAATCGTGGTTTCACCGTGGTCTTGGTGACCCACGACGTTGTCGAGGCGATCACTCTGGCCGATCGAGTCCTCCTCATCGAGGACGGCCGCGTAGGGCTCAACGAGTGCATCGATCTGCCGCGCCCTCGTGCCCGCGGTAACCCACGCTTCGCGGCCTTGGAAGAGCGCATTTTGCAAAGGGTTCTCCAACCTCGAGCTTCCGCCATCAATACGTCCAGGCCGCTGACGGTCAATGAGGAGGCTAGATGAGCAACAACGTCACTCGATCGGTATTTCTCGCAGAGAAACGATCACGCCACTCTTCCATTCATCCGCTGCTTGCGCAACGCCGCAGCCTGAGAGTCTTTTCCTCAAGATCGGTAGAACCGGACACCTTGTGTCTGATGCTGGAAGCGGCGCGATGGGCTCCATCTTCGATGAACGAGCAACCCTGGAGTTTTCTCATCGCCGCGCGGGAAACCCAGACTGACTTCGCTCGCCTCCTCGGATGCCTGCTTGACTTCAATATCCTCTGGGCACAGCATGCCCCCGTCTTGCTGCTGTCAGTCGCCCGGCTGACTTTCGCATCGACAGGCGAACTGAATCGTCACGCTTTCTACGATGCTGGCCAAGCCATGGCCAATCTTACGTTTCAAGCGAACGTGTGCGGGCTGTCGGTATGTCAGATGGCAGGATTTGACCTGGAAAAAACCCGGCGCACATTCTCAATTCCTCCCAGCCATGAACCCGCAGTTATTGCTGCAGTCGGCTACCCAGGCCATCTGGACTGTTTGCCGGAGAGGCTGCAAAAGAAGGTTTCCGCTGCACAGCAGAGGAAGTCGATCGAGGAGTTTGTTTTCGAAAGTACCTGGGGCAGATCAGCTGCTTTGATGCGTTAAAGGGATGGCGGGCTCAATCGGGTTCTTCGCCAACACCTTCCTTCCTCCGGACCTCTGCAGGGAGTGCGTCGTCGCATGATTGAAAGAAGGCGCTGTAGCCAGATCTTACGTGAGTATGAGCTTGAGTGAGAAACAACCATAATCCAGGTTTAAGGTGAACTGGAATTATGATTGCGCCACAAGACGACGGCCACTGCTCAATGTGAAACGCGCGTTATCGCTGACTCGGCGTAACCGTGATCGGCCCCGGCTTCAGACCCAGTGCTACGTCCAGGGCGGCGTGCGCGATTTGGGTGCGCCCGTTTCCCAGCCAATCACAATTGGACATCAAAACCACAGCTATCTTTTTTTCAGGAAGCAGTGTCAGGAAAGTGGCATAGCCGGTATCGCCGCCGCTATGTGAAACTGTAACTTGCCCGCGGTACTGGTCCAGGAACCAGCTAATGCCAACGGCCCCACCGTCGCTGAGCTTGTGCTGGGGCGTCCACATAATGTCGTAGGTTTGCGTCTTCAAGATTCTCCTGCCATCCAGTTCACCATGGTTCAGGTTCGCCAATGCCCAGCGCGCCATGTCTTCTACGTTGGAGTGCAGATTGGAACTGGGCGAATGCATACGGTTGTACGGGTACACCTTGCTCGGGAAAACTTGGCCGCTCGTGTCGCGTTCGTACCCCCAGGTCATCAGCTCAGGGTTGGTCTTTTTGACCAATAAGGTGGAATCCTTCATCCTCAACGGCGTCAGGATATGATCCTGCACATAATCATCAAAGCTCTCGCCAGAGACCTTGGCAATCAGATCGCCCAGGACCTCGAATGCCATATTGCTATAGCGAAAGTCTGTTCCCGGCGCGAAAATCAGCTTCTGATTGCTCAGGTTGCGGACGTAGCGCTCGAGCGCGCCATCATCATATTGCGGTTTATCCCACTCGTAGTCCTCAACGTCGGGCATGCCCGATGTATGAGTGACCATCTGCCGTACGGTGATGATCTGGTAGCGAT
>Ga0187783_10000180_pt1 | contig 47872 bp, 47 predicted proteins | sample 1015_SJ02_MP02_2_FD_132471 | JGI IMG/M metagenome (GOLD analysis project Ga0187783, IMG submission 132471) | Tropical peat soil microbial communities from peatlands in Department of Meta, Colombia - 1015_SJ02_MP02_20_MG | ecosystem: Environmental > Terrestrial > Soil > Wetlands > Peat | place... | reverse complement strand
TTTGCGTGGGTGACGCTCAGCGTTCGCGCTTCTCCGGCGAGCTCAGCGATCCGCTGAATGCGTTTACGAGAAGTTCGATGCCGGTGCGGTCGGCGTCGCTAAACCGCGCCCGAACCGGGCTGTCGCAATCGAAAACCCCGACCAGCTCGTCGGCAACGAAGACCGGCACGACGATCTCCGAGCGCGAAGCCGGGTCGCAGACGATGTGATCGCCAAAGGCACTGACGTCATCGACGACGATCGTCGCGCGTCGCGCGAACGCGGCGCCGCAGACGCCCCGGCCAGGCGGCAATCGCGTACAGGCCGGACGGCCGCAAAAGGGTCCGAGCAGCAGCTCCCCCGAGGGAGCAGCCAGATAGAAGCCCGTCCAGCTCACGTGCGGAAGCTCGTAATAAACGAATGCGGAAAAGTTGCCGGCGTTGGCGACGAAATCGCTCTCGCCCGCGAGCAGTGCGCTCACCTGCGCTTGGAGCAACTCGTACGCGACCGGCGCGCTCACGGCGAATATGGATCGCGGCTGTAGAATGGCACGCGACTACCGTCAACCGTGACGGCATACCAAGGCTCCGACGTTTTCTTTGCGAGCAGGTTGAAGCGTTCGCCGTTGCCGGCTACGTGCGCGACGCTCACGGTGTACTGCAGCGGACGACCGGCAACGATGCGTGGCGGCGTGTCCGCGCGGATTAGGTAGGCGCCACGCCCGCCCTGGCCGTTGAGCACGGTTGCCTCGCCGTCAGGATTGACCACGACCGCGCTACCTTGATCGATGCCTAAGGCATAAACCGCCGATTTGCCCGGCAGAAGCCCGTCGTTCCAGATCCGCGCGAGAAAGGCAACGCTTCGCCCAAAACGATTGCGGGCAGCGAAGTGAGTATCGGCGATCGTATCGGCTAGCGCGGGCCAGGCGAAAAGCCCGGTTGTGAAGCTGATGCGCGGCTCGAGCGGATTTTGGAGAGCGTCGGCGGTGGTCGTCTCTGCATTGAGGCGATCGCCGGCCAGCGAGTCGTAAACGATCGCGCCCTGAATTGCCAGCCCCGCGCTCCCGCCGCCCACTACGCCGCCACGCGCGTAGACGCGCTTGACCGCCGCGATCAACGCACTGTTCTTCCACGCCACGTAGTGAGCCTGATCGCCGCCGGCAAAATAGACCGCGTCGGCGCGGTCGAGGATCGGCGCAACCGAGTCGACTTGCGCGCGCGACGTACATGGTGGGATCAAGACGGTCCGAACCGACGCAAAGTTTCCATATTGGCGAAACGGCCGGTCGTAGACGTCGGAATACGATGCCCGCAGTACCACAACGTTGCCGGCGCGTCCCGAACCGCCGGCGATGCGGTCGTGGAGCCAGCGAAACGACGCCCGCGGCGACTCCAACGCACCGCCGCCGTCGAGCAACAGGCCGGGCCCGTGAAGACGAAAGGTCGGCGCGAACGTGCCGTGCAGCGGAAAAACGGTAATCGCGCATGCCAGAACGATGCCCACCATCGACGCTGTGGTTCGCGCGCGCTACAGGGGAGTCCGCCGGACCCGTACGGAAGATGTAATGGCGGCAAGGAGGGTCGATCATGCAACGCAACCTCTCACTGATTCTCTCGCTCGCGGTGTTGGTTTCGTGCGCTCGCGCGAGCCTGCCGGCAACGCCATTTTCAGCGGAGCCAAACGCCTCCGCGGGTGCAGAACCGGCTAAAGTTCCGGTGGTCGGCGGCTGCCAAATCTTTCCCGCCAACAATTGGTGGAATACCGACATCTCCAACTATCCGCTCGATCCGCTCTCGTCACAATACATTGCAGCCCTGCCGGGGAATCTCCATCCCGACTTCGGGCACAACCCCGATTACGGGATTCCTTTCAACATCGTTCCCGCTACGCAGAAGAAAGTGCCGGTGAGCTTCGGCTACGCGTCGCAGAGCAATCCCGGGCCCTATCCAATTCCACCCGACGCGCAAATTGAGGGCGGACGGCACTCGACCGGCGACCGTCACGTGCTCGTGTTACAGCAAACCGTCTGCAAGTTGTACGAGATGTGGGCTGCGTATCCGATTCACGGCGGCAAACGTTGGCGCGCCGGTTCGGGTGCGATCTTTCACTTGGATTCCAATAAGCTTCGCCCCAATGGCTGGACATCGGCCGACGCTGCCGGGCTGCCGATTTTGCCGGCGCTGGTGAAGTGCGACGAAGTCAAGGCCGGTGCGATCAATCATGCGCTTCGGGTAACGTTCCAAGAGACACAGGCCGGGTACATTCATCCCGCGACGCATTTCGCCAGTGATAGCCGAGCGCGATATCTGCCGCCGATGGGCTTGCGCTTCCGGATGAAGGCCTCGTACGATATCTCGCACATCACCGGACAGGCTCATGTGGTCGCGGTGGCAATGAAGAAGTACGGAATGTTCGTTGCCGACAACGGCACGAATTGGTACTTCCAAGGTCAAGGCGGAAAGCAGGCATCATGCTGGAACAACAACGATCTGGACCAGCTCAAGAACGTTCCGGGCACGGCCTTCGAAGTCGTCAAGACCGGGCGCATTCTGCGCAAGACTTGACGTGAAGCGCCTGCGCGCATCGCTCGTTACGGCGGCGCTCCTCGCATCGTGCGGGCAAATGAGCCTGCCGCTTGGGCCGCAAGGCATTGCCGGGTCCGACGTCGAGCGCGGCACGGCACATCCGCCGGTAATTGCCGGATGCCAAATCTTTCCGGCCGATAATCCGTGGAACACCGATGTCTCACAATATCCAGTCGATCCGCTCTCGTCGAAGTACATCGCGGCGCTGCCGGGTAATCTTCATCCCGATTTCGGGCAGAACCCCGACTGGGGCTTCCCGATCAACGTGGTTCCCGCGACGCAGAAAAAGGTGCCGGTGCGTTTCTACTATCGGGGGCAGAGCAATCGCGGGCCGTATCCCATTCCGCCCGACGCGCAGATTGAAGGCGGCCGTCATTCCACCGGCGACCGGCACGTACTCGTGCTGCAGAAAGGGACGTGCCGTCTTTACGAAATGTTCGACGCCTATCCGATCGACGGTGGTAAGAGCTGGCGCGCCGGCTCGGGCGCAATCTTCCCGTTGAACACCAACAAGCTGCGGCCGAACGGTTGGACCTCGGCCGATGCGGCGGGGCTGCCGATTATCCCCGCGCTGGTAAAATGCGCCGAGGTGCAGGCCGGTGCAATCGATCACGCGCTGCAAGTGACGTTCGAGCAAACGCAAGAAGGCTACATCCATCCGGCAACGCACTTTGCCAGCAACAGCCGCGCGCCGCAGTTGCCGCCGATGGGCTTGCGCTTCCGGCTCAAAGCCTCGTACGACATCTCGCATATTACCGGGCAGGCCTACGTCGTCGCGGTCGCGATGAAGAAGTACGGCATGTTCGTGGCACAGAACGGCTCGAACTGGTATTTTCCCGGCCAAGGCGGCACAGCGTCCAAGTGTTGGAACAACGATGACCTCGACCAGCTCAAGAGCATTCCCAACACGGCCTTCGAAGTGGTGAAAACTGGGCGTATCCTGCGAAAATCGTAATGCTCGAGACTGCCCGCCTCACGTTACGGCGCTGGCGCGACTCCGACGTAGAGCCATTGGTGCAAATGAATGCCGACCCACGCGTCAATGCCTTTCTTTATGGGTCGCGTTCTCGCGAATCGTCCGAGGCGGCAGCCTTGCGAATGCGCGAGGAGCTCGAGCGCCTTGGTTATGGATGGTGGGTCGTGGAAGTGCGCGGGCGGCAGGACTTCGCTGGGATGATCTGCCTGCGCGATGTGCCGTTCGCCGCGCATTTCACTCCGGCTTGGGAAATTGGATGGCGGTTTGCTTTCGACGCGTGGGGGTATGGGTATGCAACCGAAGGAGCCGGTGCTGCACTTGCTTACGCGTTTGAGACGATGAAACTCGATCAGGTGGTGGCCTTTACCTCCGAATCGAACCGCCGCTCGCAGCGCGTGATGGAGCGGCTCGGCATGAGCCGCAATCCCGCGGACGACTTCGATCATCCGCTGATCGCGCCGGGGCATGCGCTGCGCCGGCACCTGCTCTATCGTATAAGGAGACCGTAGCGATGCTCAGTGATCGTTCTATTCTGCCCCGCTATACGGCAGCGGCGGTGATTCTGCTAGCCGGCTGCCAGGCGACGTCGCCGGTCCCGAACGCCCAGCAGGCGGCATCGCAGCGATCCGGCCCGGCAGCGTCGAGCAGCCCGATCCAGCACGTCGTGATCGTGATCCAAGAGAACCGTTCCTTTAACAACTTCTTTGCCACATACCCCGGGGCTGACGGCACGACGACCGGGGCAGTGGTTGCGAACTCAACGTGCGGCATCTCCGCGAGTGGGCAGATTGCCTTAAGCGAGAGTCCTCTAGTCGTCAAGCACGACCTCAATCACAGCTTTCAGGCGTATAACACGGCGCGCGACGGCGGGAAGATGAATGCGTTCGATAACATCCTCAACGCCGACGACGTTCCGGAATGCTTGGCACCCTACCAATACGTGAAGCCGTCGGACATTCAGCCGTATTGGGACATGGCCGAACAGTACGTACTGGCAGAACATATGTTTTCCACCCAAGGCAGCAGCAGCTTCACGGGTCACCAGGACCTCATTCGCGGTGGGACGATCGTGGCGCCCGGCCAAGCTATGGTAGACCTCCCATCGTGTTCGGGAGGAACGTGCAGATGGGGATGCGACGCACCGAAGGGCACGCACACCTCGCTCATCACCCAAGGCGACGTGGTCGAGGCCGGTAAGGGGCCGTTTCCGTGCACGAGCGATTTCACGTCGAAATACCTGACGCTGCGCGACCTGCTCGACGCGAAGAACGTTTCCTGGAAGTATTACGTCCCGACCCCGTGCTGCAACACTAACGGAAAACTCTTCGCCGCCTACGACGTGGAGTACACCGTGCGCTACGGTCCTGAGTGGGGAACGAACGTCACTTGGCCGCAAACGAATATTTTTACCGACATTTCGTCCGGCGAGCTGCCTGCGGTCTCTTGGTTGATACCGGTCGAACCGGATTCGGACCATCCCGGGGAGCCGGTGGATGATGGGCCGTCGTGGGTTGCCAGCGTCGTCAACGCGATCGGCGAAAGCTCGTATTGGAACTCGAGCGCAATCGTCGTCGTATGGGACGATTGGGGCGGCCTCTACGACAACCTCAATCCCAAGCAGGTAGGGTACGGGGGGCTCGGCGAGCGCGTCCCGGCTTTGATAATTTCACCATACGCTAGGGCAGGATTTATCTCGCCCACATATTATCAGTTCGGCAGCATCCTGAAATACGTCGAAGACAACTGGAATCTGGGTTCGCTGGGAACGAGCGACGCAAAATCCAAAAGCATCATAAACTGCTTCGACTACTCGCAGACGCCGATTACTTTCAAGCCGATAGCCTCGGAGCGCTCTAAGGAGTACTTCTTGCACCGTAAGGGGCATTTCGGTCCGCCCGACACCGATATGTAGGAGGGTCCAGCACCGCATGAACCCCGAAAAACTCTTAGCGGCGATCGCGTTGATTTCGCTGACGCTGGGTGCCGGTTTACAGGTTGATCGTGACCATCTAAAGGAGATTTTCAAAAACGTTGGCTTGCTCGGGCGCGCGTTGCTGGCGAATTTCGTAATCGTGCCCGTTCTTGGCGTGCTGCTAGCCAAGCTCTTTGCGCTGCCGCCGGACGTTGCCACCGGGTTTCTGTTGATGGCAATCGCTCCAGGGGTGCCCTTCGTGCTGGCGCAGGTGCGAAAACGCGGCGGACGCCTTGCCCTAGCGGTGGAGCTGGCGATTTTTCTGCCGCTGCTCTCGATCGTGACGGTACCGATTACCGCCGCTTGGGTTCTCCCAACGAGCGCCGAAGCGCACCTTCCGCTGACGCAGTTTGCGACCACGCTGGTGCTGTTCCAACTGGCACCGCTGTTGGCGGGAATCGCATTGGCGGAACCCTTTCCCACTCTGGCCGAACGTCTTGGGCGTCCGCTTCAGATCCTATTCCTCCTGGCCGTGGTTGGCTTGGTCGTGCTGCTTGCCCCCAAGTTAGTCCACGACGTGGGCTCGATTTACGGCTCGCGCGGCATCTTTGCAATGCTCTGCCTTACGCTCTTGTCAATGATTACCGGTTGGCTTTTGGGCGGCCCGGCCCGCGAGGATCGGCGAGTGCTCGGGATCGGCACGACGCTGCGCAACATCGGCTTGTGTGCGCTCATCGCTACGACGAGTTTTTCGGATTCGGAGGTCGCGGCATCGGTGCTAACCTACCTGTTGATCCAGTTCGTCGTGGTAACGGTCTTCGGCACGTATTTCAAGCGCACAGCGGGGCAGGAGGCCGCATGACGCCGCTCATTCTTTCAAAGTTCGGGGTCTGGACGTTCACTACGGTCGAGTGGATCTCGTTGATTGCGGCTACGACCAACGCGTTCAACGGCGCGCTGCTTGCGCGCCGGCCCGACCACTACAAGCATTTTACCGTGATGGGCATCATCATTTTGGCCTACGCCGGCGGCATCGGCGGGGGTATCGTTCGCGACATTCTGTGCAATAAAATCCCCACACCGCTTCAGAATCCGTGGTACATCGTGGCGTGCCTCGGAGCAGCGGGCGCGGCGCTTGCCATCGAATACAACAGCGCCCAACGGTTCAAGGACGGGCTGTTTCAGTTCATGACTGCGTTCTCGCTGCCGTGGTACGCGATCGTCGGCGTGCAGACCGCACTTGCCGCTAATCTCGGCTACGCGGCCGCAGTGCTCATCGGCGTCATTGCCACGACCGCCGGGCGCTGGATAATCGACATCGCCTGCAACTGCATTCCCAAGCAGCTCGTCCGCGGTGAGTTCTTCGTGACCGCCGCCCTGCTTACGGGGATCGCTTATCTCGTCAGCAATCAGACATTCGGCCTGTCGGTGATTCCTTCGACGGCGATCGCGTTCTTCGTAGGATTCGGATTCAGGCTCACGTCCCAGGCTTTGGGATGGGAAGAATGGGAACCGTGGGAACCGGCGGCGGCCAAGGAAGGCGAGAAAGCGCGCAAAACTTTGGGCGAAGGTCTACGCGGCGAATTCGATAGCAAGTAATCGCCTTGTAACCTGAGCGGAAGGCTCGAACCGTGTCAGGGTGACACGGCTGGAGTGTCACTCCTCCACAGCCGCATCATCACGTAGAACAGAAACGCCGTGCTTATTCCGAAGAGCAGCATGCCGTCGCCAGCCTCGACGGCGCCCATCATGCGCCAGTTCGCCTCGAGGTGCAGCCCCGAAGCGCCGCGGGTCGTCATCGAGTCGACCGAGTAAAGCGCCGCCTCGGCTGGAGAGAGAAGCGCGCCGAGGCGCACGAACGCGACCGCCCAAATGAGGCACTCAAATCCGTGCAGTACGGCCAATCCCAGCGCCACCGCCAGAATAAGCGCGACCGTCGTGGGCGTGCTGCCGAGGTAACGCTTCGACCGCAGGAGTGCGCTGCGGAACCTTTCGATTACGTTCACTATTGAGCCGATGCCCGCGAGATGGATCGCGATCGTGATGGCGATGAGCGCCAAGCTCCACATCAAGCTTGCGTTCCATACGCTCCAGCTTTGCATCGAGTGGGGCAACCCGAGTTAGATTCCGGGATCCATATAAAAGCGGGCCTTCGCAAGGCGAGGCCCGCTTTCTTTCTCGAGTGGATTATCTAAGAGCCGGCGTGTGCAGCTATGGCTTTCTGGATATGCTCTTTCACTGCTTCGAGGTTGAACGAGGCGCCTTTTTGCATCGGTGGAAATTCGATCGCCGTTTGCGCAAGCTTGGCGACAACCCCTTGTACCAGCACGAAACGCCAGAACTGATAAACGAAGAAGTGATAGTAGTTGAGCGAACCGCTTATGCCGGTTCGTTCGAATGGGTCGAGCCGAATGTTCGTGAGGATGGGCCAATCGACTTTGACCGTTCCACCCAGCCAGCCTTGAGGCTGGTCCACGAAGCGGTACTTGAAATCGTTGAGGCGGACCGCCCCGAGCGTTCCCTCGGCGAAATAGAAGATCTCGTGGCGGTTCGATGGTCCTTTGCCGGTTATTAGATTCGTTTGATCGTAGCCGTCGAGATGCACTTTGTAGGTGCGGTCGCCGAGCTGCTTTCCTTTCTTGAGCTCGTCGGCGATGTTCGGATTGCCGGCTGCGGCGACGAACGTTGGGAACCAATCGAGACCAGAGAAAATTCCGTTCTCGACTTTTCCCGCTGGTACTTTACCGGGCCATCTCAGGATGCACGGCGAGCGGAACCCGCCTTCGAGGACGGTTCCCTTCCCACCGGCGAAAGGCGTCTGGCCGCCGTCCGGCCAGGTGAAGTTCTCAGTGCCGTTGTCGGTGGTGAACATCACGATCGTGTTGTCGTCTAGCCCGTCGTCTTTGAGCTTCTTCAAAACTGCGCCGACGATGTCGTCGAGTTGCGCCATGCCCGCCTCCGATTCAGACCAGCCGTTTTCGGCCGTGCGCAGGCTCTGATACTTGTCGGAAAGATGGGTGACGACGTGCATGCGCGTTGGGTTCAGCCAGACGAAGAACGGCTTCTTGTCAGACTTCGCCTTATCGATGAATGAGAGAGCGTGCGCCAGGATTTCGTCGTCTACCGTCTTCATGCGCTCGGGATAAAGCGTTCCGGCGTCTTGAATCCGCTGCTTGCCGACCTTGCCCCATCGCGGATCGACCGTTTGATCGTCCGTTTCGGTGGCCCAGCTGTGCACCATGTTGCGCGGCCCGACCTTGTCTTTAAGGTCCTGCGGATAGTTTGGATGCGCGGGATCCTCCATCGCATCGAGGTGGTACAGGTAGCCGAAAAACTCGTCGAATCCGTGAACGGTCGGCAAATAGCGATTGAGATCGCCGAGATGGTTCTTCCCGAACTGTCCGGTGGCGTAGCCCATTGACTTGAGGGCCGTTGCGATCGTGGGGGCTTCATCCGGCATTCCAACAGAAGCGCCGGCCTGACCCACAGTCGTCAGTCCGGTGCGAATGGGCAGTTCGCCGGTGATGAAGTTCGCGCGGCCGGCCGTGCAGCTGGCCTCGGCGTAGTAGTCGGTGAAGCGGATGCCTTCGGCCGCCAAGCGGTCGAGGTTGGGCGTCCGGCTTGCCATAATCCCTTGGTGGTATGCGCCGATATTGAACCAGCCGATATCGTCGGCCATGATTGCTACGATATTCGGCTGCCCTTGAGCGGCCATGCGGCCTCCTTTTTATGCGACGAAGTGAGGGGGAAAGCTATTATAGCAAGCCCTATGCCGTGCTGCTATCCCGAAAGCGCAGTCGCCGAGGCCGATCTTGCGTGGAGGGTTCTGCCTCAATCTGCTTTAATATCGGGCGCCCACGCGATGGCAGCACTGAGACCTCAGCTCGCATGATCGGCGAAATGCTCGATAGTATGGCGCGCATCGAAGGCGGAAGCTTTCGTATGGGGTCGGAGCGCTTTTATCCTGAGGAGGCGCCCGTGCGAGAGGTTCGGGTCGACGGCTTTTGGATCGATACCCACGCCGTGACGAACGCCGCGTTTGCCAAATTCGTTCGCAAGACCGGATACCTCACGGTCGCCGAACGCGACCTGAACCCCGCCGACTATCCGGGAGCGCCGCCCGAGAACCTCGTGCCCGGGGCGCTGGTCTTTCATATGACGTCCGGGCCGGTTGATTTGCGCGACTATTCGCAGTGGTGGTCGTGGACGCCCGGCGCATCGTGGAAGCATCCGGACGGCCCAGGGAGCTCCATTGATTCGCGTCCCGATCATCCGGTCGTGCACGTTGCCTACGAGGATGTCGAAGCCTATGCCGCTTGGGCCGGCAAGCGGCTTCCGACCGAGGCTGAATGGGAATACGCCGCGCGCGGAGGTCTCGACGCTGAGGATTTCATCTGGGGCGGCGAGATGTATCCCGGTGGAAAGTACGCCGCCAATACGTGGCAGGGTGAATTCCCCTGGAAACATACCTCGCGCCACGGGCCGCGAACGATGCCGGTCGGATCGTTTGCTCCCAATGGATACGGTCTCTACGACATGGCCGGCAACGTCTGGGAGTGGACTGCGGATTGGTACGTGGCCGATCGTACCGTCCTCGAGTCGCCGTGCTGCGCGGTTAGGCCGCTCGAGCTCAGCTACGACTCGTGCCAGCCGAACGTGCGCATTCCGCGCAAGGTCCTCAAAGGCGGCTCGTTTCTTTGCTCGCCCGAGTACTGCTTACGCTTTCGCCCCGCGGCACGCTCGCCGCAAATGATCGACACCGGCATGTCGCATGTCGGATTCCGCTGTGTAAAGGATTGAGATTGGACAAGCAACGCGAGATTTTACCGATTCCGGATCCGGCGTATGCCGGATTCATTGCGTACGATGCTAAGGACCCCGACTCAAAGTTCCCGCCGATCGAACCGCTGCGGCCGCCGGATGCGGCACCGAATGTCCTAATCGTGCTGATCGACGACGTTGGGTTCGGCGCGTCGAGCACGTTCGGTGGGCCATGTCAGTCGCCGACGGCCGAGCGGCTCGCGAAGAACGGCCTTCGTTACACGCGGTTTCACACCACGGCGCTCTGCTCACCGACCCGCGCCGCGCTGTTGAGCGGACGAAACCATCACATGGTCGGGATGGGCGCGATCACCGAGATCGCAACGTCGGCCCCGGGCTATAACTCCAGCCGGCCGAATTCGATGGCGCCGCTCCCAGAAATTCTTCGTCTAAACGGATATTCGACGGCGCAGTTCGGAAAGTGCCATGAAGTTCCGGTTTGGGAAGCGAGCCCCGTTGGACCGTTCGACCACTGGCCGACCGGTTCGGGCTTTGAATACTTTTACGGCTTCGTTGCCGGCGAGACGAATCAGTGGTATCCGTCAATCCACGAAGGGACGAAGCTGGTCGAACCGGCCAAGACGCCCGAAGAAGGCTATCATTTCATGGAGGACATGACCGATCGCGCGATCGCGTGGGTGCGTCAGCAGCGGTTGCTGGCCGCCGACAAGCCATTCTTCATGTACTTTGCGCCGGGAGCGACGCACGCGCCGCATCACGTCCCGAAAGAGTGGGCGGATAGGTACAAAGGAAAATTCGATCAAGGCTGGGACAAGCTTCGGGAAGAGATATTTGCGCGGCAAAAAAAGCTTGGGGTCATTCCGCAAGACTGCGAGCTGACCAAACGGCCGGCCGAAATTCCGGCGTGGGACTCGCAGACGCCGGAGTTCAAGCGAGTGCTGGCACGCGAGATGGAAGTCTACGCCGGGTTCTTCGAGTATGCCGACCATCATATCGGCCGGCTGATCGATGCGCTGGAAGAAATCAAGGCGCTGGATAACACGCTGATCTATTACATCATCGGCGACAACGGCGCGTCCGCTGAAGGGACTCCCCAAGGTACCTACAACGAAATGATTCCCTTCAACGGCATGAACGCGCTGGAGACGGCCGAGTTTTTGACCGAGCGTATTGACAAACTCGGTGGACCGGAGTCGTACAATCATTACGCGGTCGGTTGGGCGCACGCGCTCGATACGCCGTACCAATGGACGAAGCAAGTGGCATCGCATTGGGGCGGCACGCGCAACGGCACCATCATTCATTGGCCCAAAGGCATCAAAGCTCAGGGCGCAGTTCGCAATCAGTTCCACCACGTCATCGATGTGGCGCCGACCATCCTGGAGATCGCGGACCTGCCGCAACCCTACGCGGTCAACGGCGTGGGTCAAGTGCCGATGCAGGGCGTCAGCATGGCGTATAGTTTCGATGATCCCGCCGCTGCCGAGCGGCACGAGACCCAATACTTCGAGATGGCCGGCAATCGCGGGATCTATCATAAGGGCTGGACCGCGGTCACGCGACATCGCACCCCGTGGATCTTAACCGGGAAAACGCCACCCTTTGACGACGACGTGTGGGAACTCTACGACACCAACAAGGACTGGTCGCAAGCACACGACCTCTCGAAGGAGCTGCCCGACAAGCTGCACGAGCTTCAGCGTCTGTGGATCATCGAAGCGACGCGCAACAACGTCCTGCCGATGGACGACCGCGGCGCGGAACGGTTCGACCCTGATATTGCCGGGCGGCCCGTGCTGATCCGCGGCAACACCCAGGTTCTGGCGGAAGGCATGGGCGGACTCAACGAAAACGGCATTGTCAATATCAAGAATAGGAGTCACTCCATCACTGCACAGATCGTCGTTCCCGACGGAGAGCCGGCAAACGGTACCATCCTTTCGCAGGGCGGGGTCGGTGGCGGCTGGATGTTCTACGCGAAAAGCGGGACGCTGAAGTACCTCTATAACTTCGTCGGGCTTCGCAATACGGTCGTCGCTGCAACCGAGACGATTCCCTCTGGGACGCATCAGGTAAGGATGGAGTTCGCCTATGACGGCGGCGGCGTCGCCAAGGGCGGCAAGGTGACGCTGTTCATTGATGGAAAGCCCGTCGGTGACGGCCGAATCGAGCAGACCGCACCGATCGTTTTCTCGTGCGACGAAACTTCCGACGTCGGCGTGAAGCACGGCTCTCCGATGGCTCCCGAGTTGCCGCCGGCTGAGAGTGAGTTTAACGGAGAGATCAAAGCGGTCGTCATCGAGGCGACCGGTGAGAGCCAGGACCATTTGCTTTCCAAGGAAGATGTTCTCAATATGATTATAGCGCGGCAATAACAATGCAGACACCGTTGGTAACGCACCGTGAGTTCAAGCTGCTGCTCAAGGCGGATAAGTTTCAAACCCGCCGAGCGGTTCTCGAGTTCAACGAGCTCCTCCATGGTATCGCCGAACAATTAGGCGTGCATTACGATCCCGTCGAGTCGCTCGATTCGCAGCTTCGGATCGTGCAGTTTTACGATACTAAGAACGAGGAGCTCCGAAAGAACAAGCTGATCCTGCGTATCCGGCAGATCAGGCAAGGCGGCTGGCCGGACGATAGCTGGGAGGTCACGTTTAAATGCCGCGCGCCGGAATACGAAAAGGCGGCGGCGTTCGATACCAATACCACGATGTCCAAGCTTCAAAGGAAGAAGTTCAAGGAGGAACTGATTCGTGGCGAGGCGTTCGGGACGATGACCAGCATTTTTTCCAATAACGTAATTGTCGAATATCCCGACGTTCCGATCGAGGCGCCGCTATCGGCGCTGGCTAACGCGTTGCCCCACCTCAAGACGCTCGGTCTCAATATGAGCGAACCGCTGTCAATCGTTGCGGGCGCGAAGGTCTTTGAGCTTCAGGTTACGCTGGGGACACTATCGTTCGGTCATGGCGTGAGCGCTCGCGCTACGCTCGCGGTCTGGGCCCGCCCGGTTCCGGATCGTTTTGAGCCGCTGATCGCCGAGTTCGGCTTCTCGACGCGCGTGAGATCCGGCGACGACAAAGAAGAAAAGGGCCAAAAAGCGGCCGACGAGTTCTTCAAGGCGTTGCAAGTTCCGTTGAAAGCCTATCTCGCAGAAGGAACCACGAAGACCGCGCTGATCTACGGCGACGCGGGAAGTTAAATCAAGGTAGCAAGGAAGATTGCGCACGAAATCGTGACGATTGCCGCAACCGCCGCGCCCGCGATAGCAAGCGGTTTGCGAATATGGTTCTCCCCCATGATCGCGCGATCGTTCGCAACTGCTACGAGGAGCCAGAGCGTCAGCGGCGTCGCCAAACCGCCGGCGACGGAGGCCCAATAGAGCAGCGCGATCGGCGGAACGCCTACGAACGCGATGGCGGTTGCGAAGGCGAGCGAACCAGTCGCCACTGCGTAAAAAAGCCGTGCCTCGCGCGGCGCCGCGTCGAGACTGCCGGGCCGGGCAAGGGTTTGCGTTACGGCGTACGCGCACGTGCCGGCAAGAACGGGCACCGCGATTGCCGCCGAACCTAACAAGCCTACGGCAAACAGCGCCGTGGCCCATCCACCAGCCAACGGCCGCAAGGCGACGGCCGCGTCGGTTGCCGTTTGTATGGCGACGTGCGTCTTGCCCAGCGTGGCCGTGGTGGCAACCAGAATGAAAAAGAAGCAGATTCCCGGCGCGAGTGCGCCCCAGGCGGCGTCTGCCTTCATGGCGCGGGCCTGTGCGGGCTGGGTTCCCCGTTCGGAAACTTCGATCGATTCCCAGTAGTACACGTAACTCGTTAGCGTGGTCCCGAGCAACGCCAGCGCTGCGGTAGCGACCGTTGTAGTGAATTCGAAATGCGGAAAAAGCAGCGAATGCAAGAGCGCCGCCCAATCGGGCTTTGCGAGCAGCGCGCTAACGCCGTAGCAGATAAAGATGAATGGAAGATAGGAAAGAAAGCGTTCCACGCGTAGGTACGACCGCCGCAACAACAGCCACGCAACCGCACCGGCGAAGGGAATGAGAAAAACGTCGCGTGGCACGCCCGTTAGCAGCGATAACGATTCGCCGCCTGCCTCGATGTCGGCGCCAAGCGTCATCAGGTTCACGGAAACGACGGCAACCAGGGCCAGCCAGGCCCACGACGCGCCGAACCGGTGCTTGATAGCCTCTTGAATGCTCGTGCGCGAGGCACCGACCGCCGCCGCAATGCTCTGAGTCACCGCAATCATCGGCAGCAAGAGCACGACCAGCCAGGACAGCATATACCCCGTAGCCGCGCCGACCACTGCGAGACTGGCGACGGTAGTGGGATCGGCGTCCGAGGCCGCGGAGATGAATCCCGGCCCGAAGGGACCGATCGGCCGATCCTTCACCGCGGCGTCCGGGGTCTACTGAATGATGTTGACGGCTCGTGCAGCGACAATTGCGATAGTTGCCAATGAGATCGCACTTTGAACGATCATCAGTAGTTTCGCTCGCGCCGTTAATGGCTGAGCCTCCGTCGGGCTAAAAGCCGTCGAGGTCGTGAAACCGATAAAAAGATAATCGACCAGACTCGGCTGCCAGTTAGGCCTCACCCGCTCTGGGTCGCTCATCGCGGGAAAATCGAAGTCGGGATATGCGCGATTGTTCGCGCGCGCATCGGGTCCGCCGCGATCCATCAACCAATAGAGCAAAGTAAATGTAAGCACGTTGTTTACCCAGATCGTTACCCCGGTGTAAAACAACGTTGCCGGCTCGACCACGTGATAGGCTAGGATATTGATCGTGTTGCAGAGATTGGCTGCGTTATACAGGAGCCCCGCAACCGCGATGGTCCAGAGCGCGAGTAGCTCGGCGCGATGCCAGAACTCCGTTCGCATAACGGCCGCCAGAAGCATCGCAACGACGCCGACCGCGAAGATCGTCTCGGCCGTCCAAGACGGGGCTAGACGATAGCGGCTCAGCGAATCCATTGCGACGACTGACAACAGGATCAGCGTTACGCCCAGCCGCGACGACGTGGTCATCGAGGGCGCAGGCATGGCGAAGAAAGTATCGCGACCGATGGTCGTAGAAAAGAGGCCGCTATGTTCGAATCGTTCGTACACGATTGGGCGCTGCTTGGCGCGACGTTGCTCGACGCCCTAGCTGCGCTGATCGTTATCGTAGCGGCCTTGCGAGCTGTCATTAAGGCCGCGTTTGCCGCGAGGCTGAAAGACACCGTCGCGCAGGTAGCTCCGGTGCGCCAGGGATTCAGCGTTTGGCTCGCACTGGCTCTCGAGGTTCTGATCGGAAGCGACATCATTCGCACCGCAGTTTCGCCGAACTGGACGGAGATCGCGCAACTGACGGCGGTCGTTATCCTTCGCGTGGTCATCAACTACACGCTGCTGCAAGATGTCAAAGAAAGCGAGTAAAGAACCAGCGTAAAGCGCTTCGAAACGTCCAGCCCGGCGTATCGTCGGTGTGAGCCACGTTTCGCTCGGCATCCGCGTATGCGTCGAGTGACGGTAGTCCCACGATGCCGCGCTTTTCGAAACGCAGACCTAAGGGGACGTCCGTCCAGCGATTATTCACCCAGTCGTAGCTGAACTGCATCGTCGAGAATCCAACGCTCCAGCCATTAGCGAGCGCCAGCCGCAGAATTGGAGAAATCTGTGACTTTCCGACGGGCGGGTATGACGACGGGCCGATAATCGAAAAGTAGCTTTCTTCGGAAAAGCCAATCGTCCAACTGCCCCGGTTCACGGTGTAGCCGAACGCCGGCCCGACCGAGTACTTGTGCGTTCCGAGCGAATCGTTCGCCGTCGGAAAGCGGAACGTAATACCCCCGACCCAGGCCCGATCGAGCACCGCAAAGTTGGTAACGGCGAGATCGCCGGCGCCCGTAATCGACTCGGCCGGTGCCGACGTGACAATCGGGAGTTTAATGCGAACATAGTACGGAGACGAGTTGGCGTACGGGATTTGCGCGCGCACGTTTATTTGATTGCTCGAGCCGGCCTCGCCGTAATATCCGGGCGAAAGCTCGTCCTCCGCCGACACGTAGCTCGACGGAGGCGCCGATGGTGATGGTGAGGGCGATGCCGGCGCTACGATCACTGGTCGGTTCGCCCGGCTTGCGTTCGCGCATCAATGACGTTGGCCAGCGGCTGCAGTAGAAGGTTCAACAGGATGACGAGAGCGGCGCCGGCCGCAGCCTGCGGCCAATAGCCAAAACCGGCCAGCGCCCCGACGGCGGCGGTGGCCCAAATCGTCGCGGCGGTGTTGAGCCCGGTAACGTTGGGTCCGGTGCGGAAGATGACGCCGCCCGCGATGAAGCCAACGCCGGTAACGACGCCGGCAACGATGCGCGTGGTGTCTCCGGCTCCGATGATGCCGTCGAGCAGCGCAAACAGCGCTGCGCCGATGGAGACCAAACTGCTGGTATGCAGTCCCGCCGAACGCTGACGCCACTGGCGCTCGAAGCCAATGGCGATGCCCAAAAGCGCCGCGACTCCGAGACGCGACAGGAACTCGAGAGCCGTCAACTCGGCGTGTTGCATGCTACCAGATTCTAGGCGCTAACGGCTTGGCCTACTTGGCGAAATCGGCCAGATGATTGTTGTCAATGACGACGTTGAACGACGCGCGCGAAACCTGGATCGCACCCGAGTAGGGCGTGCTCATTTCGATGACGAGGCCGAAGAACAACCCGATCGAGCCGGCCAGGAGCGCGGTCATCGCCATTTGCTTAGCGTAGCTCTTCACCCCAAAAAGGAGCGAGAACGCGGTAACCAGCGCCGCTCCCAAGATGAGAGCTTCGAGCATCCCTTGCGGAAGGCGGCTCTGTGACTGCACGATGCGAAGTCTTCGGGCGTCGGCGAGCTTGCGCAGCGTATCCAATAATTCACTGCGAATACCGTCGAGCTGGAGGATCGCAGCGGAACTTGCGCCTTTGCGCGCGGTTAGCGAAAGCGTCACGCCGACCGCCTGTCGCAGGAGCGCGCCGGTTCGGGTCTGCTCGGCCGTGGAACCAGCCGGCGACGGGGCGTTTCTCACGTCCAGCGCGTAGCGTGCGATGAGGCGCTCCAACTCCCGCTTCTGCGGCGCATCGATCAGACTCGCAAAGCCAAACGCGTCGCCAACGTATCCGGCTTCGAGGTCCATGGTCTGCTGCGCCGAAGCGAACGCCGTCCAAACGGTTCCGACGAGGAAGCCCAGCACGACGGAGTAGAGCACGCCGACCACGCCCATGATGAACCCTGCCACCTCGTGGTTTTCGCTTAGGCGCTCGGGAGGCGGCAAGACCAGGCGGAGCAGCGAGTGGGCTGCGACCGCAGCGGCGGCAAAGAGCGCCGCAAACGCCGGCAAGGCGAGAAGAATCGAAAAGTTCGAGAGCAGTCCCAAGCGTTGAAGTTCCTTTTAAGTTCCTAATTCAATTCATACTTTCAAGAGCCAAGGAACGGGCGCCTCAAACCGTGAACCTCGCGGCCTTCCCCCTGCGTTTCAATTACCCCGAAGTTGAGAAGGCTTATCTCCAAGTTGAGAAGATTCCCTTCCATGAAAGAGAGCACAACTAGCACATGGCTTCAAAAAAACCAAATATCCTCATTCTCTGGGGCGACGACGTCGGCATTTGGAACATCAGCAAGTTCAGCAACGGTATGATGGGCTACCGGACGCCCAACATCGACCGCGTGGCCAACGAAGGCGGACTGTTTACCGATTACTATTCACAACAGAGCTGCACCGCCGGGCGCGCCTGCTTCATCGCGGGCCAGAACCCTATTCGGACGGGTCTTACAAAGGTCGGAATGCCCGGTGCCACGGTGGGCCTGCAACCCGAAGACCCCACGATTGCCGAGCTGCTCAAGCCACTCGGTTACGCCACCGGTCAATTCGGCAAGAACCATCTCGGCGATCGCAACGAGTTCTTACCGACCGTGCACGGCTTCGACGAGTTCTTCGGTAATCTGTATCATCTCAACGCCGAAGAAGAGCCCGAGCTGCCCGACTACCCGAAGGATCCGAAGTTCAAGGAGCAATTCGGACCTCGTGGCGTGTTGCATTGCTGGGCGAGCGACACCGACGACACGACGGTCGATCCACGTTGGGGTAAGGTCGGAAAGCAGAAAATAACCGACACCGGGCCGCTTACGAAGAAGCGCATGGAGACGGTTGACGAGGAGTTTACTAATGCCGCGCTCGACTGGATCGAGAAGCAGGTAAAGGCCGACAAGCCCTTCTTCTGCTGGTACAACTCCACCGCGATGCACTTCCGCACCCACGTTGCGCCGAAGAATCTCGGCAAGAGCGGCCAGGATCCGTACAGCGACCGAATGGTCGTGCACGACGAGCAGATCGGTATGATTCTTGACAAGATCGACCAACTCGGGATAGCCGACAACACGATCGTGATGTATTCCACCGACAACGGTCCGCAGAACGACACGTGGCCCGACGGCGCGAACACACCATTTCGCGCCATGAAGGATACCAACTGGGAAGGCGGCTGGCGCGTGCCGAGTTTCATTCGCTGGCCGGGCGTAATCAAGCCGGGCTCGGTTTACAACGGCATCGTTTCCCACATAGACATGTTTCCGACTCTCCTGGCCGCAGCCGGTAATCCGGACGTCACCCAGCAACTTCTGGACGGGGCGACGGTCGGTGGCAAGAAATTTCACGTACATCTCGACGGCTTCAACATGATTCCGTACTTCTCAGGACAAGTGAAGGAAAGTCCGAGAAACCACATCGTCTATTTTAGCGATGACGGCGACATTATAGCCGTTCGAGTCGGGGACTATAAGTTCCATCTGGCCGTCCAGCGCGCCGAATCTACGAATGCCTGGGCGGAGCCGTTCGTAAAGCTGCGCTTACCGCACATTATAAATCTGCGCCGCGATCCGTTTGAGCGAGCCGACTTCAATTCCAACGTCTACTGGGATTGGCTCGTCGATCATATACCGCAGATGTACTTGATGCAGGCCGTTGTCGCAAGCGAGATCGGGAACTTCGTCAAATTCCCGCCACGGCAGAAGCCGGCTTCGTTCAATCTGGATGCGGTATTGGCGCAGGCACAAACGCCGCACGCTTAGTGCTCTGAACTCGAGGGTGGGTGACTTTTACGAAAGTCACCCTTACCCGCCGCCGGTGGACGATCTCGAGGCCTACCGGAAGATCTGGGACGAGCGGCGCCGGCGCGCAGACGCGTATCTGTTTTGGCCAAGCGAGCCCTACCGCGAGGACCGTCGCATCCTCGTCGCGGGGTGCGGCACGACGCAGGCCGCGCACTACGCGGTGCGTTGGCCGCGTGCGCAGGTCGTGGGCATTGACCTCAGCGCCGGTAGCATAGCGTTCGAGCAGGAGCTCAAACGCAAACACGATCTTCACAATCTAGAGCTGCACCAACTCGCCGTCGAGCGTGCGCCCGAACTACCTCGAGTTTTCGACCTTGTCGTGTGCACGGGCGTGCTGCACCACTTGGCCGATCCCGATGCCGGTTTGCGAGCGTTGCGCAGCGTATTGGCTCCCGGCGGCGCAATGCACGTGATGGTGTACGCGCCCTATGGCCGCGCCGGTGTCTACATGCTTCAGCAGTATTGCCGGCGCTTGGGCGTCGGTTGGAGCGATCGCGAGATTACCGATCTGGCCGCAACGTTGAAGGCATTGCCGGCGGACCATCCGATTGCGCCGTTGTTGCGCAGTGCACCGGATTTCGCCAGCGCGGCCGGCCTAGCCGATGCGCTGCTCCATCCACAAGACCGCGCATATTCGGTTCCGCAACTGATGGAGTTCGTGACGCGAGCCGGCTTGGTCTTCGGTCGCTGGGTGCGTCAAGCGCCCTACCTGCCGTGGTGCGGCAGCCCGGCGGCGACGGCGCACGCAGCGCGCCTGACGGATCTCCCCGCTCACGCGCAGTACGCGGCAATGGAGCTCTTCCGAGGCACGATGGCTCGTCACAGCCTGGTCTGCTACGGCGATCATCAAACCGCGCGGCGAAACGCTATAACGTTTGACGCGGACGCGTGGTTGGGCTACGTTCCCGTTCGACTGCCCGACACCATTGTCGTGCGCGAGCACTTGCCGACCGGCGCCGCCGCGGTGCTGATCAATCGCAATCATACGTACACCGATCTGTATTTGCCGATCGGCGCAAACGAAGAGCGGATTCTCGAGTCAATCGACGGTCGACGCAAGATCTCGGACATGGGCCGGGCGATGGTGGACGTGCCGCTCGCGCGTAGCTTCTTCGAGCAACTCTGGCGCTGGGATCAGGTCGTGTTTTCGGTCACCATCCAAGCTGCCCCGGCGATCAGGCAGGTGAATGCGAACTCGGACCAGTTCCCGTGAGCTCCGGGTCGAGCGATTAGACGCGGAACCCAAACGAGCAGACCGAAGAGCCCCAGCATGAGGGTCATTAGGCTCAACGCCAGCCGCGCCCGGACGTTGATCAGAATCGCAAGCGCCGCTAGCGCGAACGCGACCGTGGTGAGTATTGCCCAGAACATCTGACCTGGCGGAATCCACGCTGGAACCAGGCTAGCCGTAAAGCGAAGAAAGATTATCTGGCCCAGCGTGAACGGGATCGCGCAGATTCCCAGCCCGATACGCGCCGCGCTGCCAAGCGCTGCAGAACCCGCTGCAGCTGCTCCAGTTGCCGAATAAACCGCGATCGCTCCGCAGAACATCGCGAATTGCTCGAAGAAGCTATAGTACGCCAGGAAACTCGTGGGAGCGGCGATGATGCCCGGGACGCAGACTAGCGAGAATAGCCCGTAGACGGTGCTAAGCACGACCGACCCCCAGCGCGCGCTGGGTGAGAACGCAAGGAGCGTTCCGCCGGCGATCTGCGCGAGCATCAAAAACGCGCCGATGCTCGTGCCCAGCGGCAGCCGCCAAAACTTGCTGAGACTCTGCCAAGTGTCGGTATCGTGCCACATCAAAGCGATGACGCCGAACAGCACGGCCGATGCGCCGAAGAAGATCCGACCGTAAAGCGCTGTCTTCATGCGCATTCGAGCGCCCTGAGGCAGGAGCTTGTGACTAGGCTACGGGGTAAATTGAAAGACGGTACCCTTAGAGTACGGTCCCCCGGAGTTCGTCGTTCCGTAGAGGGTGCCGCCGCTGGAATAGTCGCTGGCGGTGAGATCGGCATAGGGGTGAGCACCGTCGGTTCCGTCAAAGCTGAACAGCACCGCTTCGCTGCCCGACGGCGATATCGTGTAAATCGTTCCGTCGTTGTTGGTTCCGCCGTGGCTGGCGACACCGTACAGTTGGCCGTTCAACAGCGTTAGACCGGCGTAAGGGTTCGCACTGTCGGGTTCGCCCTCAAAGTTATAGATCACGCTATACTGGCCGCCGGAGGTAATCGTAAAGATGGTGCCCTTGCCGTACTTTCCACCGAGCTCGGTCGTCCCGTACAGCGTTCCGTTTACGTCGATCAAACCCGCAAACGGCTCCGAGCCGTCCGGCTTACCAGTGAAGCTATGAAGGACGCTTTCACCCGACGCATTGATCGCATAGACGGTCCCTTTGTTTTTCGGGCCGCCACCCAAGAGCGTCGTCCCGTAGAACGTTCCGTTGACGTCGATCACGTTGCCGAGAGGTTGAGCTCCGTCCGATCCACCTTTAAAACCGTACACTATTTGTTCGGCGCCGCCGGTAGTGACCGAGAAAACCGTTCCGACGCCGCTTGCGCCGCCTTGGTACGTCGTGCCGTACAGCACGCCGCTGACGTTCGTTAGCTGCGCGCGCGGATACTGACCGTCGGGTGTGCCGCCGAAGCTGTAGACCACGCTCTCCGACCCGCTGGTGCCAGGCGAAAACGCGAACACGGTTCCGTCGTTGTTCGCGCCGCCGATCTGAGTCGTTCCATAGAGCGTGCCGTTGACGTTCGTCAGACCGGCATAAGGACGCAAACCATTGGCCTGGGATGCAAACCGGTAGGTGACGCTCTCTTGTCCGGACGCGACTTGGTAAATGAGACCGCACCCGTCTCCGGGAGAGCAGTAGCTCTCCCGATTGCCGCCAAAGTTCGTCGTACTGTAAAGTACGCCGTTGAGAAGCAGCAGCGATCCTACCGGAACGGCTCCATCGGGGACGCCGGTGAAGATGTGAAGCGTCTCAAAGCCCGAACTGGTTGACCTCTTAACCGCGGCCTGGTTCGATGAATCGGGAAGCGACGAAGCCGGCATGCGGGAACAGCCGGCGATCATTACTAGGCATAAGCCGGAGCAAACTCGGCGCGTAGCGCTTCCTCCGAATGTCGAAGGCCGCTTCACTCTTCGAGCTCGATGACTTCGTTCGAGTTGGTATCGGAGTAGAAGAGAACGGGATCGGAAGTCGTTCCCGCCGCGTGCAACCCATAAACGCCCTGGGTCGGACTCGAATCGACGACTTTGGTATCGAGGATCTTACCCGCAGGCGTGAGCTCGACCAGTTCGTTGGCCGTGCCGCCGGTGTTGGCCACGATGAGATTGCCGTCGGGTTCCAAGGCCATCGCTACCGGTGCGTTGAGAGGCGAGCCGCTGTACACGAGGCTGGCGCAAGTAACGCTGGGATTCGAGCACTGGAACGTCTTGCCGCCGGGCTCGACGATGATTTCATTCTGCTCCAGGAGGTCGCTTGCGTGCGAGAAGGCGACGATCGTATTGGTCACGCCGTCCGCAATGTAAAGCGTGTCGAGGTTGCGGCTGTACTGCAGCCCCGAGGGCGCCAGTTCACTCCACCCTGCTCCGGAATTTGTGGCAAACCCCTCGGCTACTTGGACAGCTTCTCCGTTGCCGTAGAAACCGCCGCTGATGCTTACGATCGTTCCATTCGTCGTGCCGATGAATATGTATTCGGGCGAGAAGGCCGGCTTCGGAAGCGCGTCAACATCCGAGAACGGACCGACACCCGTGTAGGTCTGGTCGACCTTTCCTGCATTGCTGAACTCGACGATGTCGCCGCTGGTGAGGCCCCCAGCGTACAACGTATTTATCGACGTAATGGCGTCGCCGTCGCAACCTTCAATCGAATTGTTCGCGACCCAGCGCTTGGGAGACGAACTCGGTGCCGGATCGAGCGTCTCGATCGTCGTTCCCTCGCCGGGAGTGCCGGCCGAGTTTTCAAAGTTACAAACGAGCAGCTGACCCTTTTGCAGCGTGCCGCAATGCGCGCAGGGAACGATACTAATTGCGTATGGACCCGTGTCGCCGTTGCTGGGATCGACGGTCGAGCCGATGACGACGCTCTCTTTGAGCAGTTTTAGAATCGATTTGTTGCTCGCCGGCTGTACCCCGCTGGTCTCCGTTCTCGGCCGTTGTAATGCCGAAATAGCGGGGCCGCTCGGCGCCGCCGAGCTTCCTGCGCTCCCGGCGCACGCTGACGCTGCGAGAAGAATTAAGACCGCCGGCAGGAACGACGTAGTAACCCGAAGCCTCATGTGCGACCTCCGCTGGAACGAGTAACAGGGCTCCGCTACAATACGACGGGTTGCTCGCCGCTCCTGTGCGTTGGTTCTCGTATATGACATGTCCGCCGGCGTGATTTGGTATAGGTCAGTTACGATATTGTGATATAGGTTAACAATGTAGCAAGCCCACGTCGGCATCGCTCAGATTCGAATAAAGCGGCGGTCGTTAGCTCGAACCGGAAAAACAGTAGAGGGCGAAGTAGACCGGCGTGCGTGATGGCAGCACGACCCCTGAAGGCGCCCCGCTTATCGAAAAAACGACCGTGTCGCCCGAACCGTTAGCTTGATAGGTGCCTGGGATCGCAGTCCAGGTCCACTCAGCCGACTGCTTACCCAGCACCGCGGCCGCGCATTCGGTGCCCGGTAGCCCGTTGAGATCGGTAATCGTGAAGGTGAGAAAGGCTCCGCTTCCCACCGGCTCGATCGAGGTGTGTCCCTCGTTAATCGCGACGGCGTAGAGAAACGTCGTCCCATTCTGGGGTGTATACGCTGGAAACGGTTCTTTTTGGTACTGCTTTATGTCGCCATCGTCGACGGCGTCTACAACGTAGACTTCGGTCGGTTTTCGCACGTTTGTCGTACCGACTTGCCCGGCAAGGCTAATAAATTTATAACGCTGCAGCTCGAAAGAGCCGCCCGAAGGGTTGATTATCGTTTCTACGCACGCCCCTTCGAAAATGAAGTCGTATTGCGGTGGCTTTGTCGGGCACCTTACTAAGCTGGGCTTTACATGCGGCGCCGTTGCAAAGGTTGATGCGACGGAATCGCCCGTTGGCGCCGATGCTGAAACGCCCGGCTGACTTCCGCAAGCGGTCAGTGCCAAAAGAGCTGCGACGAGAATGCTTTGGGGGGCCAATGCCAATGAACGCATGATAAGTTACCTCAGAGAGCGCGTTAACTGGTAAAGCTTGGAGCTTGGACTGGCAAGCTAGCTCTCCCTGCCTACCGCCTGACGACGGTTGCGAGCTATAGGGATGACGTCCAACGCCAAGACTCCAGGCGTGCCTGCAGAGCGGCGAGAAGCGACTTACGCGCGCGCCCGTAGCTCAAACTGGATAGAGCAGGGGACTCCTAAGCCCAAGGTTGCCAGTTCGATTCTGGCCGGGCGCACCATATTGCACGCGCCTCCGCTCAGGATGATGCAGGCGCGCGGCCTCCCCTCCGAATGAGCTGACAGGGATTTACTGCGCCAGGCTGATGGTTATGCCGAAGGCGCGGTCGATGCCATGGGTGATTTGCGCTGTCGCTTCACCGCCGCCCGGATAGGGGTAGTAGTCGACGCCGTTCTCGCTGTCGTCATCGACGCCGCCGATGAGTTCCGTGCCCTGGCCCTTGGTGTCGTTGTAGATCCAAACCGGGCTGTTAATGCCCGGGTCGAGCTGCGTCTCTCCGACGTAGTACGCCTGTCCGTGTGTCACGATAACGCGATAGACATAGTAATTTTCCAGGACGAAGTACTCGCCATCCCAGGTGATGCCGTCGACGCCCCACTGCCAGCTCGGCTGAGGGCCGGGAATCCTTATGCTGACGAGTTTGCTGCCGCCCTTGGGAAGCCAGGCAAATAGCGATAGGGACGGGTTCGGGCCGGCGCTGCCGTTGCTCACCAACAGGTTGCCGTGTATATCGTACGAGCATGCCTGAAAATTATAGAGCGTCGAGTCGGTGTAGCGCGTCGGCGTCCCGCTCGCATTGGGGAAGATCGCTACGTTCCCTTGGTTCGACGCTCCGTCGTCGTTGGCGACGGCGAGGTTGCCGGTGGTAGGGTCCACCGAGCACGCGTACGGCGAATCTGGAGCATCGTCGAGCGTCTTGAGCGGCGTCGCGGCGCCGTGCGCATATTCAACGATCTGCTTGGCCGCATAGTCTGCGATGAAAACGTCGCCGGCGGCATTGACGCATTCGCCCATCGGTTGAGTGAAATCGGTCAGTACGCCTACCAGCGTCTGCTGCGAGTAGGAGTAGACGGTGACCTCGCTGTCGGTATTTGACACGTACACGAGATCCTGTTGCGAGGCGTTCGGTACCATCCACGAGTGCCGTTCCGCTTGCGGAGATAGGCTCGCCGGCGGGCCCGACGACTGCGGACCGGCACAAGCGCACAGAAACGCTACACCGATGCAGAACGCAAGGGAAAAAGCGTCACGTCTATTCATTGGCTCACCGCTGCGCCGACCGGCGCCGAATCGGTACTGTTATTGTAATCCAGCGGAGTGCCGCCGCTCGGGTAGGACCACACGTACGTCGCGCTCGTGGTGGACCCGCAGTAATCGTAATCGGATCCTTCAACTTGATTGTGAAACACGACCCCTTGGGCTAAATCGCAAATCGCGCTGCCGCTATAATTCTCGAAGCTCGTTTTTGCGCCGACCTTTCCGGTATCGCCGGAAATCGTTAATGCATAAATACAGCTGGCGTACTGGTTATCGCACGATTGATCTCCAACAATGAGCTCGCCCTGCGCGGCGTTCCATTGAACCATCCCGGGAAAGTAAATGGTACCGTCGGTCAGCTTGACAGTGTGCGCCGAAGCAGCGGCTCGCGGCAGTTCCGAAAGGATGAAGCCGGCTTCGTCGGCGCGGCGGCCATCCACGAAAAGATCGCCGCTCGCATCGTAGCCTCCAAAGCTATAGTAGAACTGTTCGGGGTTCGTATATTGCTTGGGCGCACCCGAGGCGTGCGTGAAGATTAACACGCTGCCGCTCGTGCTGCCGGTTCCGATGATATTCATCACGGCGAGATTTCCGGTCGTGGAATCCCATGCGCAGCCGGCAGGGTAGCCGCTGGAATCAACCAGCTCGTTCTCGAGACGCCCGCTGTGCGACAGCTCATAGATCGTTTGGGCCGAAGCATCGGTCACCCACACGTCGCCTTTGTTGTCGGAGCACTCGCCTTGCGGTTGCGAGAAGCCGGTTACCGTGGCAAGGAGCTTGAGTGCCGGCAGGCTGTAGACGTATACGTCGGCCGTGCCGGAATCGGAGACGAAGAGCACCGGCGAGGTCGTTTTTGCCAGCTTGGAAGAGATCCACGATTTGCCACGGTCCGGATGGAACGCAGCAACGCCGCGCGTGACCGAGGTCAGCGCGCGATCGGGCGACGCGCCGCTTACGGTGCTTTGCGGTAGACCGCCGTTGCAGCCGCAGACGGCCGCGGCCGGCAACAGCAGGCAGCAGATTCGAGCAAGCATGGCAGTCATGTCGCTCATAGGCTAATGGCGACGCCGTACGGGCCATCGAGATATTTGGAGATGCTGCCGATTGTTTCTCCGCCGGGATAATCCCAGTAGTATACGGTGCCGCCGGTTCCGGTCGCCGAGGCGCCGACGGCTTGAGTTCCCGGCGACTTTGGCCCCGCGCGGTATATCGCCAACGGGCCGCTGTTGGAGCCGCCCGAAAGGGCTACCTTACTGACCAAAACCGCCTTGACGTCAATGATGTAGCGGTAGAGCACACCGCCGCTTTCAATGACGAAATATTTGCCGTCCCACGCGGCACCCTGAATGTCTTCCCAGCTGCCGCTGGAGGACGGCCCGGGAATGCTCATTGAGATCAGCGTTGAGCCGCCTTTGGGCAGATAGTAAAACTCGTAACGATAGAAGATGGAATAGTAATAGTAAAAACGGCTAATGGCGAAGAGGTCGCCGTTGTTGTCGTAGGCGTCGAACTGAAACTCGTCGGTGCTCAGCGCCTCGTAAATCGTCGGCTTACCGGTTCCGTGGGGATATACTGCAATGCTTCCAGGCGGCACGTTGTACCGAGAAGAGTTTAGATTGAAGTTGGCCACTGCGAGATTACCGTCGTTCGATGCGACGGCACAGTCGATGGGGTGGTCCGTCGTTTCAGCGATCACACGGGTCGGACTGCTGCTTCCGTGAGCGTACTCGGTGATGTTGTCGTCTTCGGAGTCGGTGATGTAGACGTTCCCCGAAAAGTCGGCACATTCGCCTTCGGGCTGGCTGAACGGGGTCAGCACACCGACGAGGGTACCCTGTGCGTAGCTGTAGACGTTGACTAGCCCGTTCTGGTTGGTCACGTAGAGCAGGGCCGTATTTTTGAGACCGCGCGCCATCCACGGACGGGCGTGCTCGGAGGGCGCAGCGGCCGAGGAACCTTGAGGCTGCAGCGCAGGGAGCGTCGACTGCTGCGACGTCCCGCTGCACGCGCATAGCGCCGCCAGAAGAATTCCGGAGCCGAGGTACAAGGCTCTCATTCGTCCGCTCCTAATGCAGCATCCCAGGCGCTCTAAGAGTTCGCGATCGTTCCCTGGGCTCCGTTCGACGTCGGACTGGGAGTCGGCTCGGTTGCTTGGCGGTAGCCATTGCGCCCGGTCCGGCGCTGTGCTAGCATGAGGATTCGAACGGACTGCGGGTCCGTTTTATTCATGTTGTGATAGACTACAGATGGCGAAGAAAGAAACGCGCGTGATGGTGGTCCTTGCCTGCACCCAGTGCAAGCGGCGCAACTACAACACGCAAAAGAACAAGGCGAAGACAACGGACCGGCTGGAGCTCAGCAAGTATTGCCGCTTCTGCCGCTGCCACAAACCGCACCGCGAAACGAGATGATAAAAAAAGCTTTTGGCTGTGGCAAGGCGACGAGGCCCGAAGTGTACTCGGGTACATGAGGGCCGAGTCAACGCAGCCACGGGCGAAAGCGGAGGGCGGTAGCTCAATTGGTAGAGTCCTGGTCTCCAAAACCAGTTGTTGCAGGTTCGAGTCCTGTCCGCCCTGCCACCAAGTTAAGGTAAACCTTTTGTGAACGAACAGCAAAAGAAAACGGCTCAAGCGCTTGCAGGCGGTGATTTCGTTCGCGGGGTCATCGCAGAACTGCGGCGCGTCACGTGGCCGACGCGAGACGAATGGATCTCGGCGACGATCCTCACCGTAGCGCTGGTGGTGGGCATCGGCTTGTTCACGTTCGTTCTCGACCAGCTATTCGGCTGGCTGTTCAACGTCATTCATCCCGTGGCTACGGGCGTGACCCAATAGCGCGATAGCTTATGTACGACATCGAACATCAAGAGCTCGGAGTCGCCGAGCCGGCCATATCCGAAGAAGTGATCGACGATACGCTGATGGGCGATCCCGAAGGCGCCGTCGAGGAAACGGTTGGAGAGGCTGAAGCCTCGGATGCCGCAATCGCCGAGGAAATCAAGCCGAGAGACAACCGCAACTGGTTCGTCGTTCACACTTACTCGGGTTATGAGAACAAGGTCAAGGCCAACCTAGAGCGGCGCATCCATTCAATGGGCATGCAGGACAAAATCTTTCGCGTGCTCGTGCCGATGGAGGATGAGGTCGAGTTTAAGGACGGCAAGCGCAAGATTACTCCCAAGAAGGTCTTCCCGGGCTACGTGCTGGTGGAGATGATCATGGACGACCAGTCGTGGTACGTCGTGCGCAACACTCAAGGCGTTACCGGATTCGTCGGGAGTCCAGGGCCGGGCGAGAAGCCCGTGCCGCTACAGGAAAAAGAAGTGAAGACCATCCTCAAGCAGATGGGCATTGAGGCGCCAAAGCTCAAGATCGACTTCAAGAAGGGCGACCGCGTCAAGGTGACCTCCGGGCCGTTCTTCGACTTCACCGGTATCGTTGACGAGATCGCGCCTGAAAAGGAGCGCCTGCGCGCGCTGATCTCGATCTTCGGCCGCGAAACGCCGGTCGAACTCGAGTTTTTCCAAGTCGAGAAAGTGTAAACGAGATCATTTGATCGGGCGCTAACCCCGACGTCCGGTCGCGAGATAGGGGGAGAAATACGTTTCGAATAGGAGAATATCGTGGCTAAGAGAGTCGTGGGCAAGATCGGCCTGCAAATCCCCGCCGGCAAAGCGACGCCGGCACCCCCCATCGGTCCGGCCCTCGGACCCTACTCGCTCAACATCATGGATTTCTGCAAGCAGTACAACGAGCGTACTGCCTCGCAGGCCGGGATGATCGTTCCAGTCGAGATCACGGTCTACGAAGACCGGACGTTTTCGTTCATCACGAAGACGCCGCCGGCATCGTTTCTGATCAAGCAGGCACTCAAGATCGAATCGGGCAGCAAGGAGCCCAATCGCAACAAAGTTGGAAAGCTGACCCAGAAACAGCTCGAAGAGATCGCCAAGGTAAAGATGCCCGACATCAACGCAAACGACATGGACGCGGCGAAGAAAATCGTCGCGGGTACAGCTCGATCGATGGGCGTCGAGGTGGACGCGTAAGATGCCGCAACATCATGGAAAGCGCTACAAGGCGCTGACGAGCGAATTTGACAGCAAGCGGCTTTTCTCAACGCCGGAAGCAGTGGCGGTCGTCAAAAAGAACGCGAACGCGAAGTTCAACGAGACGGTCGAGGCCCACGTGCGGCTCGGCGTGGACCCAAAAAAGAGCGACCAGAGCGTGCGCGGCACGGTACTCTTGCCGCACGGCACCGGTCGGACCGTGCGCGTGATCGCCTTTGCCAAGGGCGACAACGCGAAAACCGCACAGGAAGCTGGTGCCGACATCGTCGGCGATCAGGACCTGATCGACAAGGTCAAAGGCGGCTTTACCGAATTCGACGTCGCGGTCGCGACGCCGGATATGATGGCGCAGGTCGGCAAAGAGCTCGGCCGCATCCTGGCGCAGAAGATGCCCAATCCGAAGGCCGGGACCGTAACCCCGAACATCGGCAGTGCGATTCGCGACGTCAAGGCCGGCAAAGTCGAGTTCCGTCTCGACAAGACCGGGATCATTCACACCATCGTCGGAAAGGCGAGCTTCGAAGAAGCGCAGCTGGTCGAGAACGTCACCACGCTGCTCGACGCGATCGTCCGGGCTAGACCGGCTGCAGCCAAAGGCACCTATCTGCGCAGCGTAACGCTGGCGAGCACGATGGGGCCGGGCGTGAAAGTCGACCCGAACAGAGTCAAAGCGCCGGCGTAGAGTCGGAGACCAGGCGACGGCGTCAGCTGCGGATCGGGGAGAATGACATTCTTCGGAAGCGGCTGCGGCGTTTGCGTCGTGGCTTCGGCGCAAACGTTACGTTGCGTGCGATCGGTAGACGCGTCCAGCACGTCGCCTTTCTCTACGACCGCATCGTGCGCATGAACCCCGAAACTTAGGAATCCCGAGCGAACGCCCCCGACGAAGGTTTTCTCAAAGCCAAGGTAGACCGTGTCGCCGCAAAAGTTGACGATATCATCGAGGTAGAGGTCGACTTCTTCGGACGTTTCGTTCTCGAACTGGCGCTTCGTTTGATTGGTTTGCGTGTCGTAATGGCCCTCGACGAGATCCCCTGGTTTGGCAATAAGATATCCTTGGTAGACGACGTCTTGGTCGACGGCAAACTTCACCTTATGCTCCTCTTGCGAGGAGCCGAACGCGCCGACGCGGACCTCCTTCGTGACCAGGACCGGGACGCTTATCCCGCGCTCGATCGTAACGCTCGTTTGCGTGCTTGTGGGCGGGGGAGTCTGCGCGAGCGACGTACGAGCGAAAAGGTACGCGAGCCCGACAGAGATGACTGAGCCCAAGAGCAAGCGCCGTGTCATTGCCATGTTGCTTCGCTCCAACTAATCCGGCACCGGGGCGCCGAGCTGGCGGATGCACTCTTCAAGCCGTCTGATTCGGGCGCGCGATTCGTCGGCGTCAATGTGATCGTAGGCGGCACCGGCGCTTCGAGCGATGGCTGCCAAGAGAAGGCGCTCGTCGGGAGTGAACGGCGCGCCGCTGGCACGCGGACCATAAAATACGAAGCCGAAAACGCTCCCGCGCATGACCAGCGGAACGACCAGCGATGGCGCCTTGACTCCTCCCGGCAAGATCGTTTCCGCCCGCGGCCGGCCATCGAGTGAAATGGGCGCCAGCTCGGCGCGCAGTTCGACGATCAACGGATCTTCAGGATCGATCGCGTCGGCGTCGCGTTGCGTCCAGCCACGATCGGCGGTCCGCACGAACGCCGCGCCCTCGCTTTTAGCGATGAAGAGCGCCGCTGAAGTGAGCCCAAGGACCCGGACGGGCTCCTCGACCAGAAACTCGACCAGAGTTTTCTCCGACGAGGTATTTGCAAGTGCTCGCGCGGCACGGCGCAACGCTTCCTCGGCGCGCCGCTGATCGCGGAAGAATAAGTCGTTCAAAAAGTTCTCGACTCGCCCATGCAGCGCGTTAAGCGTGACGCCGATCAAGAGCGCCGCGACCAAACTGACGTAGATCGCAGGGCGGGTACTTTCGAAAACCTGTTCGGCCCACCACTCCACGAATCCGAAGAAGAGCAGCATGATTGCCGTGACGCCGCCGTAGATCGCGGCGCGCCCGATGGCAAAACGAAAGTCCACCACGCGCTCGGAGAGAAAGCCATAAACGACGAAGGCCGAACCTGCGAGCCCGAACCACGGAATAAGCGCGTCGGTCCAGTCTAGAAGGTTGAGCAGCGGAACCGATGCGTTGCCGACCAGCGTGCTTAGGAAATTGGCCAGCGCCCAAGTGAGATCGAGGATGGGCGCCAGCGCGATGCCGGCGACAACCCAGTTTACGCGCCCGCGCGAAATGCCGGTCGCGCCCGAGGCGATGTAGGCCAATCCGGCAAGAACGACCGTCAGCAGCAGCGCGTCCGAGACGCTCTCGAAGAGAAGAGTCGGGCCTGGATATCCGTAGCGCTGGAAGACCATCCAGAGAATCGGGTTCGTCCAAGCAAAAAAGACGATCAGCGATAGCGCGACGGCGGTGCCGAGAAACCACGGCCAGGCGCGACTGGGGCCGCCATAGAGCCGTTGCGCGAAGATCAAAATCATCAACTGGGCCGCCGGATAGAAAACTTGTATGACCAAGTAGATTACAAAGCTGATCGGCCAGGCCGCCAGATCGAGCGGCGTCTGATTATCCTTTACCAGCATCAACATCGTGTAGACGTAAAAGGCCAGCGTGATCGGGCGCGGCCGCACCAGAAAGAGCGCCGTTGCCAGGGCGAGCGATAGAAAGAAACAGAGCGGAGTGCCGACGTAGCGCGTCAGCGTTGCATGGGTGGAGAAATCGGGCGATCCGGAAATCAGCCGCGTTTGAAAAACCCGGCCGCGGCGCGTCACTTGGACGGGCATGACGGTGTGGGCGTGAGCGCCGGCGATCAGCGCAAATCGTTGCGGCTCGCTCAACGCCTGAAGGTTGATGCGGTCGCCGGTCTGGATTTGGTTAGGCGAAGACGAGCCGGCCGCGACTTCCACCTGGTCGGAATTTCGTTCGAAAAGAACGGGATAGAAGCCCAGTTGCGTCGAGTTGCCTTCGACCAGGGCGAATACCACGATCATCAGGATCGTCCCAAGCGCGACGACCGCGATCGAAAACCGTTCGCAGAGGAGCGTTATGGCCGACTGCCAGAAGCCGCGAGCGTGGAGCGTCACTGCGAGCAGACGGCTTCTCGGGGGTGCAACATACTTGACTAAAGTGTCCCTTTCCGGTATGCTTACAGTATGGCCGAGCAAACTATTCCCAAGACGATGCTCCAGGCGGTTCGCCACTTTGCGGACCCGCAACGAGCGCACGATTTCTTCGTAGCCATTCGCTTCCCGCATGGCGTTGCTTGCCCGCGCCTTGGCTGCGGTTCGGCTGCGGTTGCCTTTATGCCGAAGGTTATGCGATGGTACTGCAACGATTGCAAGCGGCAATTCTCGGCCAAGGTAGGAACGATCTTTGAGGATTCTCCGATTCCGCTCACCAAGTGGCTCCCCGCCGTTTGGCTAATCGCCAGCAACCGCAACGGCATCTCGTCCTATGAGATCGCCCGCGCCCTTGAGGTGACGCAAAAGACGGCGTGGTTTATGCTGCACCGTATTCGTGAATCCATGACGGAAGAACCGACCGATAAGCTCTCGGGGACCGTTGAAGCCGACGAAACCTTCGTCGGTGGAAACTATAAGTCCATGAGCAAGAGGCGTCGGCGCGTCCTTGAAGCCGCCGGCAAAACGTCCTATTCGGCCAAGCAGCCCGTCTTTGGGATTGTGGAGCGCAAAGGGCGCGTTCGCGCTTGGACCGTCCCGGATGCTACGCGCAAGACGCTACTGCCGAAGATCGTTGACAGCATTCACCACGACGCCACCCTCTACACCGACGCGGCGACGTTCTACAAGCATATCAACGAGTACGTCCTTCACCACGATTCGGTGAACCATGCGCTAGGCGAGTACGTTCGCGGGAACGTCCATACGCAAAACATAGAGGCGTTTTGGGCTGTTCTGAAGCGAACGATCGGGGGCACCTATACGCACGTTAACGCTCGCCACCTAGATCGCTACCTTGCCGAGCAAGTGTTCCGGTTCAACGAACGGGAGAACAACGACGGACCGCGTTTTGCCAAGGCGGCCAAGATGACTGACGGGCAAGCGCCTGACGTATCGAGCCTTGACGGCAAAGGGTACCCCGTGACATAAAGAAGGGGCCCCGCCGAAACGGGGCCTAATCAGCTTGTTTGGGGTTCGCCGCACCAGCGACGTTTGAGGCTGAACACTGTGGACCCTCACCTCCTTTCGGGAGACGACAAGCGGTTAAGAAGCGGGGGCATCCGGGTCGGAATCGGCGCCCCCGCTTTTCTTTGCGTGCGCGTTGATTTTATCAATCCAATTGAATAGTTCGGTTCGATCAGTGGGATTGAGAGAAAATGCGTTCCCCGTTACGCGGAGCTCAACGACGACGCCACCACGAAACTCAATGCTCGCTGCTGCATACGAACCGTCCGGTTCCGGCAATCGAGCTGGTTGTTCCGCGCGGACACCTTGCCTCCGAGATCCTTTTCGGGGCACCCTCGGGCCAGAGGAGCCGGGCTTCTTCATGCCCTTGAAGTAGGGGCTTAGTTTTAGCTCAGCAGTCCGAGCAAGCCCAATAAAAAATGCCACGGCCTTTCTAACCGTATCGCCTTTAATCCCCTGTTCTCTAAACCGCTCCTCGATCTGCCCATGCGTAGCCTTCTCTAAATTGAATCCCTGAAATAGATAGGGATAGGAATGCCTAAGCAGCGTGCTCCACGCGTGCTGGAGGTCCTCTCCATCTAGGGCGGCCAACTTTTGGAAGGCTTCAGTTGGCTCTCCGGTTTCCCCAATTAGCCCAAAAAACGTCAGCGATTTAAGGATGCGGACCTGGTCTCCGCCGGATAGCGTTGGCATCATAGAGCGATCAATTCGGGTGGGAAGGGTGCGGCGATGGGTGTCTATGAAGTTGAGAAAGGTCGTCGGCGAAAGGTACGGCGGCGTCTCTTTGGCCGCGCCTACTTCGTTATCGTTCATACTGCTAGCCTCGCTTTGGGAGAATGCTAGGAGAGTATAGCGTGCCAGGCTGTGCCAAGTCAACGTGCCAGGGTAGGAGAAAGTTTTGACTTTGGTTTTTGGCACAGCCAGAATTGAATCATGAATACTGATCGTGGGGCGCTAGTCATTGTTCGGACCGCCGGAGGGTATCCCAGGCTAAGGCGGCTATGGGGCTACTCGCCAGAATGCGTTATAGTAGTTGAGGAACCTGCATATAAAGCGCTGGCCCGAGGGAGGGCGCTCCGTGACTGCGGACCTGTCGGGGTGCCCCCTGAGGATGTATTTCGGTGCCCGCCCACCCCACTGTCTGACCTTGACCCTGACCGCCCGTTCTTGGGTTGGTCATCTCTCCAGCCATTCTTGCCGGCGAGCTAGCAGCCACAGTTCTCCTGCTCTCTCCCAACATAGCGCTGATATTGGCTGATTAAGTGGATAGCGCTAGTGTGCGGTGGACCGGGTCGTGCCAAAGCGCAGGCGTTGACTGAAACAGCGACTCAGAGTACACTTGTGGGGTCGGTCCTGGGTTGGTGTAATGGCAGCACGACGGCCTGTCACGCCGAAAGCTCTGGTTCGATTCCAGGCCCAGGAGAGCCTAAGAGGAGGAACAGCCGCTTTTTAGGGGGTTGGCTCCGGCCCCGACCGCGTGATACGATGGCTGCAGTGACAGGCCGTCGTGTTCCGAAAGGACCACGCTAATTGGGGACCGGAGCTAACTTAAGCTCCGGTTTTCTTTTGGGTCCGCCTTTTCTTATTGGGCGCTACAGGCGGCACGATCTCCGTTAGTATTTTCTTGAGATCGTCCAGCGGTATCAGCTTGAGGGGTTCTTTGCGCTTCACGGCCTGATTGTAGCATTGGCAGCCCAAATGAAGGCATGCTTCGACGCGCAGTAGACGTTGGTTGCCCTATGTCTGATGGTTTGCTGGGCCATTTCAAGACACTCACCTTTGTTGGTGTAGTACCGTTCTAAGCTCCAGTCAGGGTATACAGAAGGTGGCGGAGTCCATCGGACATACCAAATAGTCACAAACTGCGGTCTTACGATCAAAACACCACAACCGACAACCAAGATGGCGGCAACCGTAATCGCCACGAGAACGCGCATTGGGGCTACCTTCCCTGTCACGGCAGGGCTAACATACTTTACCGCCGTACTTTACGCAAGTATGTTACACCCCTTCTCGGCAGACCCTTGCCTTCCCCGGGGGTGGTGTGGTAGTCTAACCGACGGCTCCAAAGACCGTAGCCGGCCGCAAGGCCTTAATTCTTGGCTACCGAGGACGCGATGATGAGAAGGTTCCGCTAGCTCCGCGAGCATGCGGCCTTTAAATGAGGCGCCCTCGACGGGGCGCTTTTTTACTCACCATCAGTGGAACGTACGATAGATGCCGACCGCCCGCAAAGAAGCCTCGATCGCCGAGCTCGCCGAACGGCTAGCCGGGGCTAAGAACCTCTTCCTGACCGATTACGCCGGCCTTACCGTCGAAGAAATCACCAAGCTTCGCGGAGAGCTGCGTAAAGACGGAAACACGTACTCGGTGGTCAAGAACACGCTCTTTCGGATTGCCGCCGGCGACCTCGCTGCGCGGCTGGAATCCTTTCTTGCCGGGCCGACCGGGATAGTCTTTGCCGGCGCCGATCCGGTTGCGCCCGCCAAGACGCTCAAGACGTTCAGCGACACCGTAAAGACCGTCGCCGTTAAGGCCGCCTACATCGACGGTCAGGTCGTTGACGCCGCGCAAGTCGAGAAGCTGGCTAAGCTGCCGCCAAAGATCGAGCTCATTGCGAGCCTGGTCGGCACTCTTGCCAATCCGATCCGCGGCCTGGTCACCGTGCTGTCTGGAAACCAGCGCGGACTGGTTCGCGTGCTCGACGCAATCCGCGAGCAAAAGGCCGCTTCATCCAACGCTTAGATAAGGAAAGATAAGAAATCATGGCAGTAGCCGAACTCATCGAACAGATCGATAAACTCACCGTGCTGGAGCTGGCCGACCTGGTCAAACAGCTGGAAGAGAAATATGGCGTATCCGCGGCCGCTCCGGTCGCGATGATGGCTGCGGCGCCGGGCGGCGGCGCTGCCGCGCCGGAAGCCGAGAAGACCGAATTCGACGTCATTCTGTCGGAAATCGGCGCCGAGAAGATCAAGGTCATCAAGGCCGTTCGCGAACTCACCAGCCTGGGCTTGACCGAAGCCAAAGCCTTTGTCGAGAGCGCTCCGAAAGCAGTCAAGGAAGGCGTGACCAAAGACGAAGCCGAGCAGGTCAAGAAGAAGCTCGAGGAAGCCGGCGCCAAGGTGGAGATCAAGTAAACGCAGGCCGATCAAAGCGTTCCGGCTTGGGCGCAGCTGCTACCGCTCGTAGTGGTGATCGCAGTCCTTGCCGTGCGCTTGACTCGTCCGCAGAAGATCAGCGTCACCCGAATGTGGGTCGCGCCGATTTTACTCTGTGCTTTGACGGCGTGGGCAATCTACGCCAATCAGATGCTCAATCCGGCACCGCCGCTCGAGATCGCGTTAGGCCTGGTGATCGGCGCGGCGGCAGCGGTGCCGTTCGGCGTTCTGCGTGGAATCCACACCGACGTTCGACCAACCGATCGCCCCGGCGTGATGTATCTTGGTTCTTCGTGGGTCACTCTGGCGATTTTTGGCGTCGCTTTCGTTCTGCGTTACGCCATTCGGCTGATGATGCCGCATCGTGGCAGCCTTTCCTCGACGGTGGGTGACGGGCTGCTTGCCTTTGCGATCGTGTTCATCGGCATCAGCTACGTCGTCATCTTCCGCAAGTACGAGCAACTGGCAAAAAGCGCAGCTTAAGCCCGAACCTTCGCCGGCGTGACGCCGGTGACGCGCTTCATGCAGCGCGCCATATGACTTTGGTTGGCAAAGCCGGCCTGGAGCGCGATCTCGCTCAACGGAATGCGGCTACCGGCGATCAGACTCGTTGCGAATTCGACACGGCTTCGTATCACGTACTGATGAACGGGCAGACCGACCGACGCCTTGAAGAGCGTCTTGAAATGCGAAGGGCTCATTGCGATTACGCCGGCGAGTTCGGAGAGCGAAAGATCGCGCGATAAGTTTTCTTTGATGTAGCCGGTCACCCTGGAAAGACGCCGGCGCGAAAGCGGCGCTTTGCTCGCTTGGGCGCGGGGCGCGAAGGAGCGCAGCAGGTGCGACGCGAGCGCCAGCCCGAGGCTTTCGCCGTATAAACGGCCGAACGGCTCGGACGCTTCCAGTTCGGCTTTAACCGCCCAACCGATGTGTTCGATGCGAGGGTCCCGCACGTGCAGCTGCGGCTCGATGGCGACTGCGTCGAGTTCGATCCCTAGCGCGTCGGCGGCCGAGATCATCAGCGTCGACCCTAAGTACATCGAAAGCTTGACGGTCGCGGTCTCGGTCTCCCAGACGCGCGCAACGCCGGGCGGCACGATCTTGACGTCGCCGGGGACTTGCAGCCGCCGAAGCGTTTCGCCGTTGCACCGGCTGGTGACGAGCAGCGGCCGCCCAACTTGCATGCTCACGTTGTGCCGCAGGAATTGCTGTTCCGAGAGCCCCGCCGACGCGTCGTAGAGGATCGCCTCGAATCCATCCCAATGGCGACCCTTGCTGCTTGCCCTCACGCGAAAAACCATCTCGCGATCCTCGTGCCGGGCCCACGCGCGCTCTTGCCACATACTAAAGTGCAAGGGGAACGAGGCGGGGCAGGAGGTTGTGACACACCTCAGGCCTTTGGGCTTTAGCGTCCGATTGTATCGTAAACCGTCCGAACGTGAGCGACTGCTCCGGCCTTCTGAGTTTACGCTTATCGCAAAGCTTCATCGGAGGTTGCCGTGAGAGAGCGAGTCATCGGTTCACTTTTCGTTTGGGCGATCGTCAGCGGCTGTTCGTCGGCAAGCGGCGGGAACGGGATCGTTCCGAATCGAGCGTCTCAAGATTCGAGTTCCGGCAGCGGTTACACCGTCGCCGTGTTGCCGTCGCTCGGGGGCACGAACAGCGCTGCCAACTCGATCAACGATAGCGGTTGGCCGATGGGGACCTCGTTCTTGACGGGCAACACGATCATGCACGCCGCTCTCTGGAAAGCCGGGAAAGTAACCGACCTCGGAACGCTGGGAGGTCCCAATAGCGCCGTCGAGTGGCCGGTCGAGAACGACCGCGGCTACGTCTCCGGGATCTCTGAAACGTCGCGCAAAGATCCGCTGGGCGAGAGCACGAGCTGGAGTTGCCACGCGTTTCTACCCGATAACGGAAGCTCCGGTGACACGTGCCTGGCGTTCGTATGGTATCGGGGGCGCATGCACCGCTTGCCGACGCTGGGCGGAAACAACGGATACGGTGCCGGTATGAACGGCGCGACCGAGATCGTCGGCTGGGCCGAAACGAAGCGGCACGACCCAACCTGCGTCGCGCCGCAAGTGCTTCAGTTTCTGCCGGCCTACTGGGATGCGGTGACGCGCCAAGCAACGGCGCTGCCCACCGCTACGGTAGACGGGATTACCGATCCCGACGGTGCGGCCACCGCGGTCAACAACCGCGGGGAGGTCGTCGGCATTTCCGGGCTCTGCTATCAGGCCGTCGGAAGCTTTTCGGCGCGCCACGCGGTGCTCTGGAGAAAAGGCAAGCCGATCGTACTGAAAACGATCGGCGGCGTATCCTGGAACACCCCGACTGCGATCAATATTTCGGGCGAAATCGCCGGCTTTCTCAATAAGTCGGGCAAAACGGACCGTCACGGCGATCCGAACTTCATTTCCGTCGTTTGGACCGATCCGCGCCTCAAACCGACGATCATCGGAACGCTCCCAGGCGATGCGTTAAGCGAGCCGACCGCGATCAACGACAACGGCGTCGTGCTCGGCGTCTCGTTTCCGAGCTCGCACGTCTACCTTTGGCAGAATGGGACGCTGACCGACTTGACGCAGCTGATCTCCCAGTCCTATCCGCAGCTCGAGCTCGTGAGTGTCGGCGGGATCAACGATAGCGGTCAGATCGCGGGACAGGCCTGTCAGGTAGTAAGCGGCACGTGCCCGGCTTCGGGTGCGACCCTCGTTACCTTCTTGGCGACGCCTAACTCTTCGCGCTAGTGGACCAAAAACGCGACCAGCAGCAACGCGACGATGTTGAGCACCTTGATCATCGGATTGATCGCCGGTCCGGCGGTGTCTTTGTACGGGTCGCCGACGGTGTCGCCAGTAACCGCGGCCTGATGCGCAGTGGAGCCCTTGCCCCCATAATTTCCGTCTTCGATGAACTTCTTGGCATTGTCCCAGGCCCCGCCGCCCGACGTAAATGAGATCGCAACGAAGAAGCCGGTGATGATGGAGCCGACGAGAATCCCGCCCATCATCTGGGCGCCCGTGTCGCCCGCAAGAACGTTGAAATACGAAAGAAGAACGACGACGACCGGCACGCCTACGGGGATCAGCGCCGGAACGATCATCTCGCGCAGCGCCGAGCGCGTAACGATGTCCACCGTCGTTCCGTAATCCGGACGCCCCGTTCCGTCCATGATACCGGGTATCTCGCGAAACTGCCGGCGAACTTCTTCGACTACCGCTCCACCCGCGCGTCCTACGGCTTCCATCGAGAGCGAGGCGAAGAGATAGGGCAGCAACCCGCCGATGAAAAGGCCGGCGAGCACGAACGGGTTGCCGATCGCAAAGAGATTGCGCACGGCCGAAACGCAGGCAGCGGTTTCAACGCCGGGACATTTGTGTTTGGTAAGTTCTTCGAGGAACGAGGCAAAGAGCACGAGCGCAGCGAGCGCAGCCGAGCCGATCGCGTAACCTTTGGTCACCGCCTTCGTCGTGTTACCGACGGCGTCGAGCGGATCGGTTACGTTGCGCACGTCGCGCGGCATGTCGGCCATCTCAGCGATGCCGCCGGCGTTGTCGGTGATCGGGCCGAACGAGTCGATTGCGACCACGATGCCGGCCAGGGAAAGCATTGCCGTTACCGCGATGCCGACGCCATATACGCCGGCCATCGCGTAACTCAACAGAATACCAAGCACGATGACGACCGCCGGCAGCGCGGTAGCCTGCATCGAGACCGCAAGCCCGGCGATAATGTTGGTAGCGTGGCCGGTGACCGACGCTTTGGCGATGCTTTGAACCGGCGGAAACTGTGCGCCGGTGTAATACTCGGTGATAAACGTTATAAGACCCGTGATGACCACGCCGATCACGGCGCAGACAAAGATACCGGTTTCGCTCACCCCCGCGGCACCGGCAAAAACGCGATGCACGACGAAGTAAAAGCCGACAAGAGCCAGAGCGCCGGCGACAATCATTCCGCGATAGAGGGCCCCCATGATCTTTGCTCGGCGCACTTGACCGACGCCCACGAAAATTGCGCCGATGATCGAGGCTAGGATCGAAACCGCACCGAGCAGCAGCGGGAACGTGGTCGCATCGGGCAGCGTGGCGCCGAAGATGAGATTGCCGAGGAGCATTGCCGCGACGGTGGTGACGCAGTACGTCTCGAACAGGTCGGCGGCCATTCCCGCGCAGTCTCCCACGTTGTCGCCGACGTTATCGGCGATTACCGCCGGGTTGCGCGGGTCGTCTTCGGGGATTCCCGCCTCGACTTTGCCGACCAAATCGGCACCAACGTCGGCAGCTTTGGTGTAAATTCCGCCGCCCAGGCGTGCGAAGACCGAAATGAGCGAGCAGCCGAACGCGAGCCCGACCATGGCGTTGAGCGACGTCGCCACGTCGCCATTATTGATCCGCAACAGGACGGCATAATAGCCCGAGACGGCGAGCAACCCTAAGCCTACCACCAGCATGCCGGTGACCGATCCGCCGCGGAACGCGACGTTGAGCGCGGGTCCCAGACCGCTGCGCGCCGCTTCCGCCGTGCGCACGTTGGCGCGAACGGAGACGATCATACCGATAAATCCGGCTGCGCCCGAAAGAATCGCGCCGATGAGGAACCCCACGGCCGCTTCTTTGCCCAGCGTCGGCGCGAAGAAAATTACGACGGCGAGGACGACCGCGACGACGCCGATTGTGCGGTATTGGCGCTGCAGAAATGCCATCGCGCCTTCTTGAATGGCGGCGGCGATCTCGCGCATACGTGCGTTGCCGGCCGGTTGGGCGAGAACCCAAAAGGTCAGCGCGATGCCGTAAAGCACGGCAAGCGCGCCGCCCGCGAGTCCCGCGGCAATCGCTGTCTGGGCGGTCATTACTGGCTTCCTTGCTCCTCTTCGATAAAGTAGTGCGAGCGTCCGGTCGCAAAGAAGGCTCGCAGGTCACTGCAAGCCCTCCGGCTGGGTCGCGGACAGAATGCGCTACAACGTAACCTTCACGTGGACCTTTAACTTCTTGCCGTTCATGCCGGACACTAGGTATTATCCACGGCCCGAAGAGGCTGCCAATATGGAAGAAATCGAGCTCCTGATAGTGGGATGCGGTCCCGCCGGCGCGACCGCCGCCCGCGAGGCGGCGCGCCGCGGCATCGAGACTGTCGTGCTCGAAAAGGACCCAAACGTCGGCGAGCGCCGCGTTTGCGCTGCGGGATTGCGTCCCGGATTCTGTGCGGAGTTCGACCTTCCGCGCAGGATCGTGCACTGCGACACGTCGCGACTGGCGCTTTTCGACGCTTCCGGCGCAGAATACGAGTTGCATTTCGGCCCGGCTCATACCAGCACGCGCGAAGAGCTAGATGCTGCTATGGCTCAGTTGGCGCAGAGCGAGGGGGCGGAAATTCGCACCCGAGCGCTCTTTCGAGGTCTGCGCCGCGAGCGCCGCCGGACGATCGTAGAATACGCGGATCTGCATTTCGGTGCGCGCCGCTACGTCGCTGCGCGCAACGTTTTCGTGGCGACGGGGGCGAGCGCGCGCATCGAGGCTTCATGCTTTGGAAAACTCGCGATGGCGGCATGGCCTCAAGGCCTGATGACTACCCTACAGTATCGCGTATACTTGGATCGGCCGGCGGTGCCGGTAACATACCAAACGCTCGAGCTTCACTACTACCAGGCACGCGACGGGCGGCAGATCGTTGCCTGGATGTTTCCCAAACGCGATCACCTGGCAATCGGACTTGGCGTCATGGGGAAGATCGAAGGGCAGGCGTTACGCTGCGAACTGGATGCTTTTGCCACGCGCGTCAAAACGCGGCTTTATCCCCACGCGGGCGAACGCGAGCGCCGAAGCGAGGGCAACCTTCTTTACGGCGGCGCCCCGCGCTGCGAAGTTGCCGATGCCGGAATCTTGATCGGCGGGACTGCTGCGGGCTTGGTAGATGCGACCAACGGTGAAGGCATTTTTGAAGCGGCGATGAGCGGCCGGCTGGCCGCCGACGCCGTCGTGAGCGAACGAAACCACGGCCGGCCGGCGAGCGCGCGCTATCGAACCATATTCGGCGCGCGCTTTCGCGGGCGCTTGACGCGTCGCGTGCGGCTGATGCGCTACCTCGAGAGAAGGCCGGGCCGATTCGGCGCGCTGTTCGCACAGCTTGCGAGGACTCCGCGCTTGAGCGATGTATTGCTCAAAGAAGACTGCGAACGAACGATGAGCGAGCGCCTCTTTCTCTACCAACGCGCACTCGAGTTCGGGATTCGCACCATCGCATGCCGTGGCTAAGCGAGTGCTTTCCCGCGAAGAAGCCATTCACAAGTACTTGCACCTGGTCAAGTACGTTGCGGGGCGCATCTCGGTAACGCTGCCCTCGAGCGTTGATATCAACGATCTCATCAACGATGGCGTATTGGGCTTGATGGACGCGATCGAAAAATACGACGGCTCGCGCGCGGTGAAATTCGAAACCTACGCGATCACCCGCATTAACGGCGCGATCATCGACGCGTTGCGCTCGCTGGACTGGGTACCGCGCAGGGTGCGACAAAGCGCGCGAGAGATTGCCCGTGCGCGCGAGAGTCTGGAGGGCCAACTCGGGCGCGATCCGACCGAACAAGAGCTGGCGGTTCGCCTTGGACTTTCCGTGACCGAGCTGAACCGACGCCGCCAGCGGCTTCGCGGCGCGTCCTTAGTCTCGCTCGAGGAGCCGCTGGCCTCGGCGAGCGACAGAGAGGCTTCCCTCAGTGAAACGCTTGAGGATACGGAGAGCGACGTCGCGCGAGAGATCGAACGGGAAGAGCTTCGCGCCGACCTCGTTCACGCGGTGGAGGCGCTCCCCCCGCAAGAGCGTATCGTGATTCGTCGCTACTACTTCCACGGTGAGACGTTGCGGCAAATCAGAGCCGAGCTCGGCGTTTCCGAGTCGCGTGTCTCGCAGATCCACGCTCGCGCAGTCGGTCGTCTTCGCCAGCTATTACGAGAGGCAATCGAAGGGTGAAAGCGCATAGACGGCGAGATTTCCGTATAACACGGGCAGTCCGACGATTGCCCGTGCTATACGTACGACGAGTGAACTAAAAAGCTCCCGTTCCGTTGGGAGTGCCCAGCCCCGTCGGGCCGTTGTAACCGACCTCGCCGTTGCAGAGATAATAGTACGGCGCGCACTGATCGCTGGGGCTGTTGCTGCCGCTGGTCACGTTGTAAAGATCGGTCGGGTTTGCGTAGGCGATCGACGCAGGATACCCCGTAGTGTCGCCCGAGAGCGCATAGATCGCCGCGATAGCCGGCGAACCGACGCTGGTTCCACCCCAAACCTGCCAGCCCGGCGGTTCGCCGTCACCAGGAAGCGACTCGTAGACCGCGACGCCGGTGTCGGGATCCGCGATGTAGGCGACATCGGCGACGATGCGCTTACTGCAGCCGCCCAACTGCTGTTCGGTGGGTGCCTGCCAGCTGCTTTCGGGAATGTACTGACTGCAGCCGCTGCCGCTCCCGGCCCAGACGGTTTCGCTCCAACCCCGCGAGTTGTGAGCGGTGTACAGCGACGTGCCGCCGACCGCTACCACGGTATTCGCAGCCGATGGAAAAATCACGCCGTATCCGCCGTCGCCGGCTGACGCGGTAACTGCAATGCCGGGATGATCGAAGAGCCGGTGCTCGGACGGCTTTTCGCCGGGAAATTCACCACCGCCCCAGCTGTTGGAGATCGCCACCGGATGCGCGCGTGCCGCCGTGCGTTCGGCGATGCCAAGGCTGGTGCTCGCTTCGACAACGAGTATTCGGCAATGCGGACAATTGGCCGAGACCATATCGACGTCCAGCGACTGCTCCGCCAGCCAACCGTTGATAACCGGCGGATGCGGCCGGATCTTTCCATACTGATTCTCGATGCGCAAGCAGCCCGAACGAAGGTCGCACCGGGGCAGCCCGAATTCTTTGCGATAAACGCCCAGATCGTGATCGAGTGCCGGATCGCCGCCAGCCTCAACGACTGCGACAAGTCCGCCCTTGTCGTTCTTGGCGTCGTTGGCGATATTGTAGGCTGACTGGAGCTGCGCCGGACCGAACCCGGCGACCGAGCCGTATGGACCGGCCTGGGAACGCGGCGCCCGGCTCTTGTCCTTCAAGCCGATTGCCAGGCAACGCCCTTCGCCAAAGACGGTCGCCGGGCAGGCTTCGATAAAGGCACCGGTCGCGATCTGATGCGCCACGTACGCCGCGCCTTCAAGATTTTGAAGTGCGGTTTGATTCGCCGTGCCTTGCCCGTCGGTCGACGGGGTCATCCCGCTGCTGCATCCCGCAGACAAAGCGGCCATCACCAAAAAAGCGCTCCAGCGCGCCAAATAACTCCTGACGTGTAGCTGCATGCGATTTATCCTCATTTATGGGAAAACGAAACTAGCTGAAGTTCCCGGCATCTAATCGTCCGGCCTGCTCTAAACGACTGGGACCACGCCCTCCTTGCGGGCGTAATGACCGAGCAGAGCAAGCGCAAAAACGCGTGTAGTAAGGTTACCGAAATGCTGTGGTTGAACGAAAGTTCGACGCGCCGCTGGTGTGAGCGTTTAGGGGGACGCGGAGGACGACGTTGCCGGCGAAGGCGTTGGCGAAGGCGTTGGCGTTGCGCCGGGCGGGAGCTGAGCGCCGTAGAGAGCCAGCAGCCAGATCTGGCTATGCCGGACGGTTACGGTTGGAACCGTAAACTGGAACTGTACCATGTTGCCCTGCGGCGACGTCCACGTGCCGTAGTTGGCAAGAAACTGATCGATCCTCTTACCGCGAAGGTACGACTCGTTGTAAAGCTGCAGGCCGAATACGCGGCCGGAGAACTGTAAGCTCGGCAGCGTGTACTGTACCAACGCGCCGCCGTTGAGCTGGAAATCGGTGTTGCTCTGCAGCCGAATGGCGACCAGCGGCGTGACGTGCATGAACAGCGGGTTGGGGTTGGTCATGTTGGGCACGTCGTGCGGCAGCGGCTCGACCTGCATCGTCATCATGCCGGCCGGTGTCGGGGAAGGCGTGGGCGTGTCGTCGCCCATTTCGTCTTCGTCCGACGATGCTGACGGCTGCGGCGTCGGCGTAGGAGTCGGGCTCGGCGTCGGTTTCGGGGTTGCAGCGGAAGAACCGCTGGGCGCCGGCGACGGCGAGGGCATATTGAAAGAAAGCGTGCAGGCGAACTGCTGAGTGAACTGCTGCACCGATGGGCATTTCATTCCGCTAGGACCTTGGCCGATCGGATATTGGGCCTCGTTCGGAGCCAGGGTCGCCCCGGGATTGGCAAGCTCCTCTTGCCCGTTCGGTCCTAGGGCCGGTCCGGAAAGTTGATTGCCAAGACCGTTGTTCGAACCGCCTCCCAGTCCACCGTTCATACCGCCCATGCCGCCGTTCATCGAACCCGGTTGCGAAACGGGCGGCGACATTCCGCCTCCCATACCGCTGTCCAAACCACCGCCTTGGCAGGAGGCCAGTATCAGGACCAACGCCGCGAAAAGCGCGCGAGCGTCAAACTTCATCGTCTTATTGCTTCGCCTCTACTGCTTCGTGCAACTCTTCGAGGAAAGATTCGATCGAAACCGTGCGTTTCACGTCGACTCCCCGCTGGTTTACGTTCACCGTACCATCGAGAACCTCTTGTTTGCCTGCCACTAAAATGTAAGGCACCTTCTGCGTTTTCCAGTGCCGGATCTTGTATCCCAGCTTCTCGTTGGTTTCGTCAACGTCTACCCGGAAGCCCGCTTCCTTAACCTTGTCGGCAACCTGGCGCGCGTAACTCAGCTGATCCTCAGAAATCGGAGTCACTACGACTTGCACCGGCGCAAGCCACACGGGAAACGCGCCGCCGTAATGCTCGACGAGCACGCCGAAGAAGCGTTCGAGCGAGCCCGCAAGCGCCCGGTGGATCATCACCGGAGGACGGTCCGCCCCGTCGGCAGGTCTGTATTTCAAGCCGAAGCGAGCTGGAAGAATGAAGTCAACCTGCACCGTTCCAAGCTGCCACGGCCTGCCGAGCGCGTCGCAAACATTGATATCGAGTTTGGGGCCGTAGAAAGCGCCGCCGCCTTCGTCGACGGCAAAGGGCAACTCGTATCGTTGCAACGCCTTGCGAATCGCGTCCTCGGCAATCCCGTCGGTTTCCCCTCGTTCGTTTGCCGCGCGAGTCGAGAGCACGTAGCTAATGTCGGTAAAGCCGAACGCCTGCATGACTCGGCGAGCTTCATCGAGCGTCGACTCGAACTCGCCCTGGAGTTGCTCGGGAGTGCAAAACAGATGTGCGTCGTCTACGGTGAAACCGCGCACGCGGGTAAGGCCGTGAAGCACGCCGGAACGCTCGAAGCGATAGACGGTTCCAAACTCCGAGAGCCTCAACGGCAACTCCCGGTAGCTGCGCAAGCGGCTCTTGTAAATCAAAATGTGACCCGGACAATTCATCGGCTTGAGACGGAAACGCTGGCCCTCGACATCAATTGGGCCGAACATGTTTTGCCCGAAGTTCTCCAAGTGTCCCGATATTTCGTATAGACGCTCGCTCACGACGTGCGGGGTCACGACCGGAAGATAGCCACGCTCGCGCAGACCTTGTGCGATGAACTGCTCGATGATGCCGCGCACGACGGCACCCTTGGGATGCCAAAAGACAAG
>Ga0187783_10000179_pt1 | contig 48064 bp, 37 predicted proteins | sample 1015_SJ02_MP02_2_FD_132471 | JGI IMG/M metagenome (GOLD analysis project Ga0187783, IMG submission 132471) | Tropical peat soil microbial communities from peatlands in Department of Meta, Colombia - 1015_SJ02_MP02_20_MG | ecosystem: Environmental > Terrestrial > Soil > Wetlands > Peat | place... | reverse complement strand
ATCGGCGGGGTTAGGTTTTCCCAATTCGGGCTGACGGACAATTCCCAAACGGAAATCGATCGCAATGCTGTCAATAATCTCCGGGGTGACTACTTTGGACTGCTTCGCGTAGGCTGCAATCAAGGCATTTTCGCAGATCGTATTGATCAACCGCGGAATGCCGCGGGAGTGACGGTAAACCGCCGCGCTCGCTGGTGCAGGGAACAGAGGGTTACCGGAATCCGCTCCGGCCAGCTGTAGTCGCCGCTCAATGTATTGCTGCGTCTCACCTAAATCGAGCGGCAGCAAGTGTGCACGGAACGCGATCCGCTGCTTCAATTGTCGCAGTTCGTTCGAATCCAGCTTGTCATCCAACTCCGGCTGTCCAACCAGAAGAATTTGCAGCAGCTTCGACTGGGCTGTTTCTAAGTTGGTCAGCAGCCGAATCTCTTCCAAAATATCGGGCGAGAGGTGGTGGGCTTCGTCAATCACCAGAACATTGGTTAGATTCTTCTGGCTTCGCGCGATCACGAAGCGCATCAATTCCATCAATAGCTCGCTCTTATTCTTGTTGGCGGTCGACAATCCAAAATCCGCTGCCACATATTGAAGAAACTCTATCGGCGACAACCGACCATTGAAGACATAGGCGTATTCGGTATCTTTGCGGTATTTCAGCAACTGCAGCAGGCATCGCAACAGCAGGGTCTTGCCGGTTCCCACTTCTCCGGTTAGGACTACAAACCCCTTACGGCGCTCGACGCCGTAGTAGAGCGTCGCCAGGGCCTCGTTATGCCTCCTGGTAGGAAACAGAAACGACGGGTCGGGAGTAATCTCGAATGGGCTACGCTTCAAATTGAAGTAAGTCAGATACATTCAGCAGCCACTCATCCGCGCAAGAAACTCAGCGCCGAGCCCGCCACAATCGTCGCGAACACCAGCCCTGCGGTTAGCCACCCCAGCCACATTTCCCTAAGCTCGCGCTTGTGGTCGTATCCGCTGGCAATCTGTGGCACCTCCGAGATCACGGCGATCGGGAGAAGACTTTGCAGCGCCTTGTCGTCGTAGATTCGATCGTCTGCCATTTCGAACCCGCCGGCCACGATCAGGCCGAGTGCCAGTCCCACGCCTATACCCATGCCGCAGAACCGCAAGCGATTCGGGAAATCCGCCTTGGTAGGCAAACTGGGTGGGTCCAGGATGCGAAATCGCTCTCCTTGTTGCAGCAATTCCATGCTGGTAGCCATGGCCGATTCGTTTTTCTTTTTCAGCAGATCGTCATAGTTGGCCTTGGATTGGTCGTAGCCTCGGGTCAGATCTGCCAACTGCTGTTCCCGCACCGGTTCTTGATTCAGACGGCTTTGATACTCGCCCACCTTCGCCTTCAGTGCCTCGATGGAGCGTTCCCGATTGGCGACCTCAATCTCGTTGGCCTTCATCTGGCTCTGCAATTGCGCCACGGAGGCAGATTGGGGATCGTCTGGATTGGTGATGATCGTGTCCGCGGATACGCTGCCCGTGTTTTTTGCCTTCTGATCGGCGATCAGCTGAGCTCGAATCTTTTCCGTTTGGGCGATCTGATCTTTCAGTTTACGTACGTCGGGATGGCGCTCTGTATAACGAGCCTCCAAGTCGGTAAGTTCGGCTCGAAGCTTCGCCAGTTCCTGGTCGATGGCGGGCAACCCCATAGGTGCGCCGTCTGTGCTCTTGGGTGAATCGCTCAAGGTGCGATACTGGCTGAGCAGTGTTTCCAGATACACGTGCTGTTGCTTGGCCGTGTTGAGCGCGTCTTGCTCAGCTTGCAGCTGAGACTGCAGTCCGCTGAGAATTTGCAGGTTGCTGCCCAACTGAGTGGGCAGTTCGCCAACGTGCCGTCCTTTGAATTCCTGGATTTTCTCCTCTTGCTCATCCAAACTCTTGCGAGCGGTCTCCAGTTGGTCTGCCAGAAATTTGGTGGTGTCCTCAGATTGCTGTTGCCGAACCTCGAGATTCTCGTTGATGAATAAATTGGTTATTTCACTCGTAACCTGTTGGGCAATGCGCGGGTTACGTGACGAATAGGAAACGTTAAATGCCGTAACTTGATTCCGGGCGTCCTTCACCAGTTCGATCTCGACATCCTTGCGCATGCGCTCAACCTTTTCGTCCGGCGTTGGCTCGGCATGCTCCCGGGTGTACAGATGGAACTCTTCGATGATGTGCAGCAAATTGGTGCGGCTCAGGATCTGCTGGGTGATGCTCTCCAACCGCTCCTGCAGGTTGTCGGAGATGTTTGGCGTCACATAATCCTTCGACATCGTTGGCTGCTCTACCAGAATCAACGTGGTCGACTTATAGGTCGCCGGCAGGATCCAGCTCGCTCCCCATACCGCCAACCAACCGACAAACAGGGGGATGAGGAAATGGAAATGCCTTCGTCGCACGATCGCGAGATAGGCTTGCGGATCGAATTCTAGGCTTTTTTCTTCAAAATCTTCTGCCATATTACCGTCCCAGAGGCCTGGCGAACTGATAGGAAATCGAAACCCACTCGCGGTTCACGTTCGGAAAACCGGACACGGCTGCGATGTCGCCGTAGCCTTGGTGGAGCCGCGTGTATCCCAGCTCAGCCCGGAAGTGTTCACCGATCCTGCGTTGCACGGAAGCACTCCCGGTGACCGTATGTCCACCAACGTCGAAAAACGGCAACAAAGGATCGAGACCCTGGTAAAGGGAATAGCCGGCGGTGACCCCGCCACTCCAGTTGCGCGTGAGTAGCTGTCGGAACGAGCCGGCGGCAAGATTGGTGTGAAAGGCGCCAGCCAAACCGCCGCCGCCCGAGACCATTCGCGAGTAGCTGCCAGAAAATACCGTATGCCGTGCTTGCCAACTGAAGCTCGCCGTCGCCGCGGGGGACCAATCGTGCGGAGCCGGTGACGGCTCGACGATGTCCCAATGCTGAGGTCCACCCGAGACTGACACCGAGAGGGTCGGCTTCAGATACACCGTGTAAAATGCGAACGCTGTCTGCGTTTGAATCTGACTTTGCCCTCCCGTCGGATAAGCCAGAATCTGCTGGTATTGAAAGGCCGCGCCCAGATAGTGTTTCTTCGCAAGGCGATAGCTGTAAAAGGCGGATCCGCCGCGAGAAGCTGAATCATAAAGGCCGTCGGCCTGGGTGGGATTCATGTAATCCAGATTCGTGAATGCTCCGCCGGCGCCCACCATGGCGTCACGGCTAAACTGGTACGTCAGTTGGACGTTCCCCATGTTATTCAGCTGGTTGGCCAGGGGTGCGATGACTGCGACCGTGGGAGATTGAGCGAGCCCGGAAACCGGCGTTGCCGTGAGCAAGTCCGGCTGATCGAAGACATTAGAGTATTTGTGCAACGAGTCCACGATGCTCAGGGTCACATGCGGGGTTAGCCGATAGCGAAAATCGATCCCGACATTCTGGTTGGCCTGGTTGTAGGCGCTCGTGTGCTGATAAAAGGTGAAGCCCGGGCTATAGGTCAAGTCGGTGTGCAAGCGAGGAGTAACTTGGTTCAGGTCAATACTCGGCCAGAGCGAGTAGCTTATGTCGCTGATCGGCTTTGCTTCACCTCCCCCAAGGAGGTTATCCGTATAGGTGGAGTTGAATGTTAGCCCCCCAAGTAGGTAGTTCGACCGGGACTCCGAGATCGTTTCGGTGGGATAGGCTGCCCCACTCACCGGAGGAGGGGTCACCATGGGTTTGTCGTCCAAACCGATGCTCGACTCGGCGGGAGTCTGATTGGCTTCTTCTTGGGCCCAAAGGGGAACTGCAGACAGCAGGATAAGGGTTAAGCAAATTGAACGAAACATTATGTTTTTAGGTTCACCGTTTACGGGACTACGATCGTGTCATTCGGCTGCAGTTTGACGTTCTGGTCGACGTTTTTGCCTTTGATCATGTCTTTGTAATTAAAGGACATGCGCGACTCCGTGCCATCGGGGTTGCGCCGCAGCACATAGATCGACTTTTGCTTGGCAAAATCGCGGAATCCGCCGGCCAAAGCGATCGCGTCCAACACCGTTGGATTGTTCGCAATTGGGTAGGCTCCTGGCTTTGCAACCTGTCCCAAAATATTGAACTTTTGGCTCTTGATTTCTTCCACGATTACGGTCACCTCGGGCTGGGAGATGTAACTCGCCAGTCTCCTCGAGAGATCGAGCTCTAACTGTCGTGGGGTCATCCCGCTTGCTTGCACCTCTCCAGCTAAGGGCAGGGAGATCTTGCCGTCCGAACGCACCGGAACTGTCTTCGAGACTTCCGGTTCCTTCCAAACGTTAATGGCGAGGACGTCATCCACTCCAATGACGTAGGCCGCATCATGGGACTTGGGGGTTGTGCCGTGATCGCCGGTGGTATCTGCCGAGCCCATCAGTGCGCTCGCGGTGTTTCCTGCTGTGGTGTTTTGTGCCGCCGCCAGGGTACACATCGAGATGGAAACTGTGCACAAAGCAGCACGCCAAAATCGGGTTTGAGTAAGTTTGATTCGCATTATCAATTCCTATCGCTTAGTTAGTTGTTGCGCGCTTCGAACAGCATCGACTCAGCTTGCCTTTCCGTTGCTTTTAAGTCCGTTCCCGTTTCTGTATGCGTTTGCAACAAACGGGGACGAATCCCCCTCCGGAGCCTTCATGTGATACTGCTCGATCTTGTACAGAATGGTTCGATAACTGACCTTGAGGAGTCGGGCCGCAGCCTTGCGGTTCCAACCTGTTTTTTCGAGCGCAGCCGCTATGGCGTTGCGCTCGGTTTCCAACTTCACCGTATGCACCAGCGACTTCAGTGAGCTCGGCCCGGGAGTATCTCCAGACGCACCGTCAGTCATTCGTGCGTCCGGTGCGGCTCCTCGCGACAAGGACTCGGAGCTGTTCTCCAGGAACTCTCCTGCGCTCGAGCTTCCTGGGATGAGCTCATTCTCACCGAGCACCAGGAACCGCTTCACGAAATTCTCCAGTTCCTTCACGTTGCCCGGCCAAGGGTACGACTGGCAGGCTGCCATGACGGCCGATGAGAAGGTACGCGGAGCCATGCTGTAGCGTTTCGCCAGCTGATGCATGAGGTGTTGTAGCAACAGAGGAATCTCTTCCTGGCGCTGTCGCAACGGCGGTACGTACAAAGTAAACGCACTCAACCGGTAGTACAGGTCTTCGCGGAGCTTCTTTTCAGCAACTACGCGCTCGATGTTGGTGCTGGTGGCGGCGAGGATGCGTACGTCAACCGCCACTTCCGCTTGACTGCCCGGGCGAACGAAGCGCTTCTCCTGTAGGACCCGCAGCAATTTCGATTGCAGGTGGTCGGGCATTTCCGAGATTTCATCCAGGAGAACGGTGCCGTTTTGACACGCCTCCAGCTTGCCAATTCTCGGCCGCCCGCCGGAGGTCGATGACCCAAGCTCGGTGCCAAAAAGTTCAATTTCGAGCAGACTGTCCGGTAAGGCTGCACAATTAACCTTCAGGAACTTACAGCCAGAGCGGACCGATAGCGCATGAATGAGGTGGGCTGCCGTATCTTTTCCGCTGCCACTCTCTCCAAGGATAAGAACCGGAACGTCGGCTTGGGCCAACAATTTCGCTTGCGCCCGCAACTTCTGCATGATGGGAGCGTTCCCGACGAAGAAGACTCCGTCTGTCAGCTGTTCGATATCCTCGCTCACGCCCGCTTCCTCGGCATCCTCGCTCGATGGCCCAAGATGTCGCTTGAAGATCATCTCGAGCTCCTTTTCACCAAAGGGGCGGACCAGAAAGTCTTGGGCACCGAGGCGAATGGCTTCTCTCTTGTGGCCCGCGTCTTCCGGGTAAGAGAGCACGATAATCGGCAGGTCCGGTCGAGTTCTGCGTAACCAACGCAGCACAAGCAAGCTGTCTCCATCGCGTCGCGGCAGATCTAAAACAAGAAGATCGGGAGCAAAACCGGACTGCACGCGGTCCAAGGCATCCCAACCGCTACCTGCGGTCTCCATCTGCCAGGAGTTGGCTTCGCCGATCGACCAGAGCAGACGAAGAACAGCGGGTTCCCGGCTTACGGCGAGTACGCGAACAATCTCGTTTGTTTTTTGTGGCACGGTGATGTTGGAACCTGCTACGGAAGACTCAGACAGGCTCGACGTCGTAACCTTCAATACGAACTGCCAACGACCTTTGAATCGCCTCGATCGAGACAACTAGAGTCTGATCACCATTGCGAGCAACCAGGATACCCTCGACCCCGTTCAACGCTCCGCTGCGAATTCGGACGCGCTGCCCAATTTGCAGGAACGGATGAGTGTGGACCGGAATGTGCTCTTTGACCAGGATTCGCACCGCGTCGATCTGCTCATCGGGAATTGGAGTTCCCTCTGGGCGAGTGCCGACGAGTTGGAAGACTCCGTCCAACCGGAGAACGCGGCAACGGTCCTCGTTCGTAGGAGCTAGCTTCGCGAAAAGATAGCAACTGAAAAGTGGTAATTCGACGACCTTCTTGCGGTCACTCCAGCGGTGCACCTCAGTGACGAGCGGTAAGAAAGTCGAGATCCCCTGTTCGCGCAAGCGGTGAGCAATCACCTTCTCATGCCGAGCGCGTGTCTGCAGGGCATACCATTTCGTGTTGGTGTCGATCGCATCTGCCATGACTGATGTTGCTGTCGGATTCGAGAATTCGATGCTGGTACTCATAGCTTCGCCCTCTCGGTCACATTGCCGAATCAACTCTGAGAAGAGCGCGTTCGTAAACTGGATCTCGAACTCAAGATCCCAAGGGGGAACAAAATCCAAGGGGAAGCTGTAACCCTACGTGCGCCCGATCGTGTGTCCACACAGAACCTCGGTTGAGCAGGGCGGGGGGGTATCGCCCAACCGGATTGGCAGCCTTACCACACCAGTTGTTCCGCTTCTATTCCTCTTTCTGCACCATGGCGTCTGTCGGGCTTCTGTTCGATGCGATTCGCGACGAACTGTAGCCTCGATGTCGCTTTTTCAAACGGCGGAACAAACAAGCGATTCACGTTCCCAAAACAAAGGTTCGCTGCGACCTGTCCAGCACTTTTGCGGGGGGATTATTTTTTGGTCTTTGCTCATCAGCGAAGCCAAACATTGTGGGGGGATCTTTACTTGCACATCGAGCTTCGTTCTGGGGTTGCAAGCACTTTACCGGTAGATGCAGATTGCTGCAAGAGGTACTTAGTCTCAGAGATGAAAATCTCTATACAGATAGAGTATATATACCACTAGCACAAGGCTCAAACATCCGATGTCCCTGGGCGCGATATTATGCAATCAAACTTATCCATAAATGATTTATAACAAACAACTTAAATAATTATCCTCGGCTTGATTACCGCCGTCGGTAATGAGATTACCATCGTCGGTAACTAGTCAATGATGACGTTTCTATCACTGAAGATTACGGTGGAAGCCGATAACAACCATTGCAATTCCTTGCAACCCTAAATGGCGCTGAAGGCCGATGATTGAGCTGTGCAAGGGAGTGGCGCGTTGCGCCTAGCAAAATACCGGGGGGAGGGCAGGAGTAAAGTGGTGCTGGACACCCAATTTAGCGTTCGAGAGGTAGAGTCATGGAAACGTTTACGACCTACCTTCCAGATTCGGGGTGTTAAGGGGGTTGGTGGGGGGGGCGAGGAGGTTAGAGAACAGGCAGGGAATTCGAAGCTGGACCGATGGTCCGCAAGCAGTTGCAACAGTTGGTCTGCAGATGAATCGTCAAATCGGAGGGGGGCCAATGGGAGGAAACGACCACCGCCAACAGCCTTTGCTTAGGCGGCCAGCGCAACGTGTTTGTTCGCATCCTCCCAAGCTGAAAATTCGAAGAGTCCTTTCATTTTCAAAATCGTCTTCTCCAAGACGTCCCACGATAGAACTGCAAGACTGTCTCCACCGACAACTGAATTGATGCATTCGAAAGAGCGCTACCAAAAGGTGTGCTAAGCAGGGGCCGTCCAACTCTTTCCTTCTTCGCCGAACGATCAGTTGGCTCGGCAACGGCGAATAGCTTCGTCCATCGAATCCCTCAGCGCAATCGCCAGGTGTTTGACGAATGGTTCAACCAGCATACCGCCGGGATAAACGGGCAGGACCACGATGTTTTGCCCTCCTAGTGCTAACTGATCCCATTTCGTGCCTGGTTTATTGAATAAACGGTACTGAGTGATCGAACGAAAGTCGGTAACCGGCCCAGGAAAAGGTTTGGGCACGTAGCTCCAAGTGGCGCGGTCGTTGGCGCGCCAGATCTCGCTGAGGAGCCTGGAGTCTGATGCTCCGGCATGCGAGCCACCACCGAAATGGGCGAGCAGCGTGCCCCGCCACACCGGTATGCGTGTCCGCAGCACCTCTGCCTTTGATCGCAAGAACTTCATCTTGCTTTCCCAATCAAGTTTCAAGAAGTTGCCAGAGTGAAAGAGGAACTGCTGGCATGCGTAATAGATCTTGTCCGGGGCCGAGGGGGAGCCGATTTTAGACCAGTTCGATGTGTCGAATAACGCGAGCAAGGCAATGCGCTCTCCCTGCGACTGCAGTTGTTGGGCTGTTTCGAAGGCGATGGTTCCCCCACCGCAATATCCGCCCAGGAAATATGGACCGTGCGGCTGCAGCATACGTATTTCTTTTAAGTACAAGGCCGCCATGTCCTCGACGGTGGTGAGAGGCGGACAGCTGCCGTCCAGTCCCTTCGCCTGCAAGCCGTAGAACGGCTGGTCCGGGCCAAGGTGCTTTGAAAGTTCCCGGTAGATAAGGACGTTGCCACCAGCTCCGTGAACACAAAAGAAAACGGGACGTGAACCGGTGGGCTGAATCGCCACCAGTGGCGACCATCCCGAGACCGGCGCGTCGCGGCGAAGGAGCTGGGCGAGCTCTTCGATTGTTGGTGCTTCGAAAAGGGTGGCCACCGGCAACTTGGTGTGGAACTGTTTTTCGATTTGCGCGAACAACTGAACTGCCAGGATTGAATCGCCGCCTAGATCGAAATAATTCTGGTCGATGTTGATGGGCTCGATCCCGAGCAGCTCCTGCCAGATGCGAGTGAGCTCCCTTGTGGTGGAGTCCTGCCCAACTGCGACCTCGGTTGTCGGTGAGGTGGTCGCCTGATCGGCTGCTAAGCTTCGGTTTTGGTAATCCACGTCAGGGTTCATTGGGCCAGATCTCCAATCCCCATGGCCGTTTAGGCGTCAAACAATCGGGGTTCCAACTGGAGTACAGATCGTTGTGGCGCTTTTGCTACTAACACTCGTGTTGTGGTCCGGTTCCCTTGGTGTCGGTCGATTCCGGCTTCCGCAGGGGACTGACGACTCCAAATCTCATGCCGGAGGAGAAAGCCATCGCGTGGACACTTCCCAAGTCGACCTCTGGGCCCCGCAAAGCGAACCTTCTAAGTATACGGCATTGCGGGCTGCCGCATCTCTCCCCTACCATCCACCGCATTTCGCTCTCAGGCTACCCGCATGCCAGGGCTTAACGTAAGGTCCGTGGCGATGCGGGCTGCTTTAAGAGCGACGGATGCTACCGACTGGCCGGCTTGCTTTCGCCGCACTCTCCGAGCCTCAGTTGTAGCTTTCGGGCGACACGGAGGGGTTGATTCAGAGTGCACGCAGCCCTTGAAAAACCTGTGGCGGACCCGACCAGAATTCGACCCACCTGGGATGTTTTTACCGTTCTCATGCTTTCTGGAACGCAGCGTTCAATCCCGCTAGCTTTGAGAAGAAACCCAAAGGGGTCAAAGAGGCGACGGGCCCCTCATGGTGACAGTACGAAGGAGTTTTTTCCAGACCTTGAATGAAAACCCCAGCGGCCGCCACACGGATTCCTTAAGCACAGCCACCTTCCGGAAGTGATCCGGATGGCGCCAGGTGCAAGTAGTTCCGGCGGGGAAGAATGCCACATCGCCTGGGCCGAACCAGCGCTCTTCCCCGTTCTCATTGGTCATAAAACCCCCGCCGGAGATCACGATAATTACCTCGTCCTGGTCGTAGTGCCACTTGTAATCTCCGGCGGTGCATTCCCACACAACAATATTCGAGGTCCAGTCGTGCGTTCTTCCCAGCATTTTGCTCCGCGTTTCAGGCTTTCCGCTGAGAACCCAATCTGCTGGAATGGAGCCGAACCGGTCGAGCTCAAGCGTTGCTGGAGTGGCTGTCATGATCGATTTGGGCATAGCATCCTCCGAATAATAATTGCGCGCTTTGGTTATGGAAGTCGGGGGTCTGCAGACTCCCGCCCTGCACGAAGCCTGCAGGTGGGCGAACTCATTCCAGGCGATTAGCTGCGACTCACATGTTCGAAGATGTGCTCGCGCGCCCTGGATTTTACCGCAAAATCTGTGCAGCACTCAAAAATTGATGCTTCTTGAGAACCTTGTCAAAATGCGGAACGAGCTGAACATTCTTGGCCGAACACCGCCAGGCCATCTCACAAAGACGCCCGCATTCAACCACGGCCTGGTGCCGGGACCGGAGAGCTCAGATGATTAATCTCTTGCCTCAAAGCGGTCCGGAAAGACTTCCGCAGCCCGGAAGAGGCTAGGTCAAAGGGGGCCACCATCGGCACAAATTGCTGATTTCAGGACGCAGTCATATCGAGCAGACCGGCTTTTACGCAGATAGCACCGACCGGGACAGCGAGATCGGCCAATACGACAAAATATTCCGGGTTGCCCTTAACAATCGCGACTCCCGCTGAGTTCGAGACCGAAATGGTAGTGTTCTGTTGAGTTGGAACACTCGGAGACCACAGCCTGGGCTATGCGGTGGCCATTGGGTCGATGTCCTGCCGAGATCTCGCCAAGGCCGTCGCGCCATTGCACAATCATGGTAGCCCGCTGCCCTGGCGACTGGCTCGAAGGTCGGCAGTGCCAGTGTTCCAAAATCCCCCGCCGTAGTAACATAATACGGCAACTAGGAGACGCTGTGAGAAACCCTTCCGCTCACCGCAGCTTTCTGCTTCTGCTTTCGGCTTTGTCGCTACTCCTTGGTCTTCCATCGGCTTCGGCGACTGTACACAACGTTCAGACTCAGTGCGGCGCCACGGGCAATGGCTCGTCAAACGATACTGCCGCCATCAATACATGCATTGGCCAGTTGTCTCCGGGGGACACGCTGGAGTTTCCTGCCGGGACTTACCTGGTCACATCGTTGAATCCGATCAACGTCAGCAACGTCACCATCGACGGTTCGAACAATGCAGCCACAATTATCAGCAGAAATACCCAACAGGGACCACTTTTTACAGTCGGGCAGAGTGGTATCGGCTGGACGAACAATCCTAGTTGCACAGGCGGGAACAGCGCCTTTGGCCCGGCAAGCGCCTTAAGTGCGACAGCGAACGAACAAGCCACCACTTTCACGACCACCTCAGCCTTGAACGGCATATCCGCCGGGGGCTATGTGCTCTTGCTTCAAGGCGGGCAGGATTCATCGGAAGGCTCAGGCAATACCGGCTGCGACACTTCGGGGTGCCGCGCGGAACTGGTCAACATTACAAACGTCAGTGGCAACACCTACACCGTAGCCACGATGTTGCATGACACATTCAATCCGGGCAATGCTGCGGTCGCCTGCCCTGCAAGCGGTCTGATTTCCGGCGTCACGCTTCAAAACATCACCTTTGATGGCGGATCGACCAGCGCCCAGACTTCCGGAAACACTTGGGGAGTGGAATTCAATGATTGCGTTAACTGCACAGTCAGCGGAGTAACCTTCCAAAATACGCTGGGTTCTGCTTTTCTTCACACCGCGAATTATGGGACCACGTTTAGCAACGTCACGGTCAAAGGCGCGGGCAGCGAAGAATGCGGTGCAGCTTTTCAAGGCTACGCCAACTCGAACATGACGTTCAACGGGATCTCTCTGTCGAACTTAAATCCTGGGACGGGCGTAGGTAATTGCAATGGAGATGGGGCTTTCGGTCTCGAGGAAGTCAATCTCGACAACAGCACGGTAACGAATGCCACGGTGAACTCTTCTGGGGCCGGTGGACGGCCGATGAAACTCACGGCAGCCCGCTGGACGACGTACAACTCGCTGACAGTTGAGAACGGCAATAACAGCGCTGGATTCAACGGACTCAGCCTCGAGTACTACTCTTCCCACAACACCTTTAATAATTGCACGATAACGAACAATGCCGGGGGCACCTCAACCGGCAGTGCGGGCATCAACAGTTTCGGCAACTTCAATCAATACAACACGTTCAGTGGCTGTACGGTGAGCGGGAACGGAAACGTTCAGATCTATATCAGCAACGCCGATTACATGCACCTCGCGCAAGATAGTAACGACACGTTTGTCGGCAATACCATCACCGGGATGAATGGCACCTCTACCCAGGGGCTGCTCATCTACGGCGCGAATGCCTGCGTTAACAACAACACATTTACCTCTGGCACAGGCTTGAACCCGGGCATTTCGGCCAATGGAAGTGGCGATATGGGCTCGGGGAACGTCCTCAATAACACGAGCAGCAACCTGAGTGCAGGAACCTGTCAGTCAGTAACCAGTGCACCTGGTCCGGCCCCGACGCCGGCGCCTATGCCACCAACCGGGCTAGTTGCTGTCGTTCAGTGACGAATTGTGGCGGTGACCAAGATGGGTAGACCTAACTTGGTCACTTCTGCCACGATGGCGTCAGGGAACACTTGATTCACGATCGGAATCTCAGCTAGTAGGCGAAACGGCGCAGCTTAGAATCCATGGGCTAGATTTCCCATTTTCGGCGCCCCCGGGCGTACCCAACACACCACGTCGACTGAGTCTCAGCGAATCAGGAGCGTCTCTCCCGCAGCCAGCACAAGAAATTCACGCTCTCACTTTTTTGTGCGGCGGTGCACAGCCTTCTTCCACCATCGCTGGTACCACCTCAATGCCGATGACGGATCTCGCGCCGAGCTGGCCGTAACACGCGTCTACAGCCCCCGTGGCCGCAGCAGGATCGGGAACATCCATGCCCTCAAGTTGCAATCGAACTTCGAAAAGAGAGTGAAATCCCGAGGCCGCGCTCTTGTCCGATGCGAATCCTAGCTGCTATTTTCGGTTGCGACGGCGGCTGAAGAAAACCTCTTCACGGTGCGTAGGCTTGCCAGAATATGACCCCGCTCGCACTCTGCCTAGAGCGGTGCTTCGTTCAATAGACAGCGCAGAGACACTTGCCCACAGAAGTATGCGTTTCACTTCCTGTCTCGCAAAATCGGTTCCTGGTCTTGACCTGGGTAATTGTAATAACCATACTGCCGGTAGAGAGAAAGTTCGGGAGAGGTCAGATCGGCGGCATTGAATACGAAACCCATCACCGGAGCCTTGACTTGAACGAGCATCTCATGAGCACGAGCAAAGGCTTCCCGCGGGGTGTACCCAGATCGTATCACCAAGATTACAGAATCCGCCACAACGGACAAGCGGATTGCGTCCGACACCATGAGCACTGGTGAAGTATCGATAATGATGTGATCAAACTGTGCGGTCCACTCGCGCAGCAGATCTCGCATGATCACAGAGCCCATTAACTCGGACGATTCCGAATCCGCTGGGCCAGCCGGCATTACGAAGAGGTTAGCAACACCGGGAACGGGAAGAATAACACTGTTCGCGAGCCGGCTTAGCGAAGCGAGTTCTCTGACTGACTTGTCGCGATACGCCTGGACAATTGTGCTCAGACCCCGGGTGCAGGTTAGACCGAGAGCTCGATGGATGTTCGAACGACGCAGATCTGCGTCGACTAACAAAACGCGATTTCCTTGCCTAGCCAATATGGTCGCAAAATTTATGCTCGTCGTGGTCTTGCCCTCGCCAGTGATTGCGCTGGTGAGCAGGATCGTTTTCGGCGGCACCGGGGCGGAGAGCAATACTGAGTTGACCAGCGCGCGATAGGACTCGGCAATCGGTGACATTGGAGCAGTGCGGACTAGCGCTGCTACCGGATTGTCACCCAACTCTGGCGAGACGACAACCGCTCTTCCAGTTGCCTGAAGTTGCGGTTTCTCCGCAGATTCGAGTGGAATAATCGCAAGCTGCGGAAGCGAGGAAAGCAGTTGGATTTGTCCAGCGTTGCGAACCGTGCGATCGAGTCGCTCCTGGAGAAAAGCCAGTACGACTCCTCCCACGAGACCCGACAGTGCAGCCAAGGCCAAGTTCAGCGGGATATTAGGTTCAGATGGGCGACCCGGAACTTGTGCAACATCAACAATCTGAATGTTGCTGGACCGTAAGCCTGCAGAAACTCCTGCCTCTTTTAGCTTCTGCAGTAACCCCTCATACAGCTGACGGTTAGTTTCAGCATCCCGCTTGAGCAAGCTGTACTCAATGGCGTTCTCATTCAGCTCATTGGTTTGCTGTTTCTGTTCTTCTACGGCAGCCCGCACCATCTTTTCTCGGGATAAGGCTTCGAAATATTCGGTCCGTACCTTATCGGACATTTTCTGCAGTTCCGCATCGATCTCCTTCTGAGTTTCCTTCATCTGACTGCTTAGCTCTTGCACTTTTGGATTCGACGGTCCAAGTTGCACGGTAGCCTGTGCATATTGAGTCTTGAGTTCGTCTTCCTGAGCATTCAGCTTTTCGATGAGCGTATCCCGCTCGGCCTGTGCCGTTAATTCAGGATTCTCTGCCAAAGTAAGCCGGTAGTTCGCTTCTTTGTTGATCCGGTCCGTCTGGGCTGCCGTCAATTCCTTGTTGAGATCGTCCAGGCGGGTCGTTAGAACATTCTGGTTGTTGTCGAGTTCAATGAATCCGTGTTGTTTCTGGTAATCCACCAGCTTTTGCTGCGAATCTTCCACCTTAGTTTGGAGCTCAGCTAACTGCTGCGTGAGCCAGTTTGAGGTCTGCATCGTGGAATCGAAACGCATCTTGAAGTTGTGCTGAATATATGCCCTTGTGATTGCATTAGCGATATCGGCCGAAAGCCTCGCATCTTTGCTCGTGTAGGCGATTTCGATCACCCGAGTGTTTTTTTCCTTGGATACCGACAAGCCGCTGGAAAAAGCCTTTACCAATTGCTGACGTTCTCGCGTCGTGAGCTCTGAGGCGGCACTCCCGTCTGCAGGCCGCTTCCCAGCCGCCCGACGACCCGCAAATGCCGGGTTTGCATCGAGATGCAAGGCTTCGATGACTTGCAGCACCAGAGTATCGCTTTGCAAGATCTGCAACTGAGTGTCGAGCGAAACAGTATACTCATCGTAGTCCGGTCGGTCGTCTCCCATGTCTTTGAAGCCGAGCGGATTCGCATTTTCACGATTAAAAACGATTCTGGCCACGGCTTGGTATTTGGGCTTCATCAGCAAGGAAGCCGCCAACACAAGTGATACGACCAGCAGAAAGAAACCGATTATCGTGGATTTCCGTTTTCGGAGGACCTGTAGGACGAAGGACAGAAAGTCCCCCTCCGGAGGGTGAGGCACTAGAGGCGGCGTTTCAGGAAAGCGCGGGCGGAGCGTTTTTTCTGGATTGTCCCTGCGAACGATTTGCCCGTCTAAATCTGTACTCCCGACAAGCTCAGCAAAGCGACTCATAAGATCTCTCGAAAAACCCCGGTTTGGATTGGATTTTGCGGGTCACGGTGCACCCACCTTGCATCACATCAACTTCACGTACCGGGGGAGAGCTGCGGCCTCAAGATTCAAACCCAATAAACGACTCAACGCGGAACACTGGCACGTTTCGACCCTGCGCCCTTGGTTGGAATTTCCATTCGCCTCCTCAATAACTGCGACTAGTGTAGCATTTTCTTGACACCAGTCCCCAGAAAAGTCGAATCTTGCTTGCGCCAAGCTATTGACAAGCGCCTCAAACAAGGGCGTTTGCACAGAAAATTGTCTTCCCGTTCCCCCTGGAGGGCCGATCTTTTCCACAGAAATCGCATATCCTCGTGCACCTGGTGCCGCACGACGGAAAACCTCTAGGGGCAAATCTCCACCCGTGCGCTATCAGCTGAGACCAGCGCGGCTAAACCTTGTAACTTTGAATCTTCCGATCCATACTCAGATCGCTGAGAACGATGGACATGGCCCGAAGCATCTAGACCTGCGACCATGTCCAATATGACATTCGGACGGACTAAGGACTCAATAATAAACAAGGAAGCCACGATCATTCCCATGTGATCGATAGCCCAACCTAATATCCGTATGAGTTAGCCGAAGATTGCCGGGGGTCTAGATGCTGGGGAAACAGAGCCCCCCAAAAGGAGGCGTTCGGTTGCAATGGTCAATCGCCAGCTGCGCGGCGTCGCCTCTGTTCAGATCGTGGTCGGTCATAGGACAACCACCTTTTAGAAATGATTAGCGGAATCTGACTCAGAACCTATGGTCGCACCGCTCATCAGTGACACAGGCTGGCCAGTGCAGATCGAGCGGTGCACGGCGAAACAGGCGTTCGTAACCTCCAGCAGTTGCTCGAATGGGATCGGAGACGGGTTGCCGCTCCGCATAGCCTCAACGGTTAGCTCGAGTTCGCGGTTATGACCTTTATCGCGCCGGCCTTTTGTGCTGGCTGTTTTTCCATTGCCGCTTAGTTCAAGCGTGCAGAAGTCATTAATAATTCCCACACCCCCTTCACAAAAGACCTCAAAATACTCCTTTGGAACCGACTTGTCTCCATTCGCCACATAGATCAGACTTGCAATTGAACCATCCAGGAACGAAAGGGTTGCTGCGATGTTGTCTCGGTTGTAACGCGAACCGTCAGGCAGGGCACGAGCGGTAACCGTTTGAATGGGTTTGTTCACTACAAACCGTGCCCAGTCCACAAAATGGCAAAATTCCCCGATGATGCGCCCACCGTCTTCCTTGTGCTGTGTCCAATGGTCGAGCGGAAGGTATCCGGCATTCACTCGTAGGTTGATCAGCATGGGTTCCTGCCGCTTGGCAAAGAAATCATGTAATTTCTGCGTCATAGGAGCAAACCGGCGATTAAACCCGACCATAAGAAACGGAGAGTAGCCTTGGCATTTCGCAGCTTCGTAGGCACAACGGATTTCTTCCAGTTGCTCTTGCATGACTGCCAAGGGTTTCTCCACGAAAACCGCTTTGTGGCTGGTGAGTGCTGCCACGACGTAACGTGAATGAGTGTCGTGGCGGGAGAGGACAAATACCCCATCGGTTTCGTTGGTCTGCAACAGATCGGAGGCGGTTTGCGCTTTCGAGAATCCAAACGATTTGCAGGCGGATTGAGCACCAATGCCGGAACCCGTCGCTACTGACTCCAGCACGACACCCTTACGGTTGCACAGAGCGGGAAAGATGATGTTTCGGGCGAAACTGCCTGCCCCAATGCATCCGATTTTAAATTCACCGGAGGATCGCTTGGGATGTATCATCGCGGGAACCGAGACATTTTCCGGGGCCTGTTCGGATGCTGCGTAGTCGATCAGTGCCGTATACAATCCCGATTCACGAATCGCCGCATATGCGTGGTCGGCTTCCTCAACGGGATATCGTTTCTCGATGAGAGCGGCAACATCAATCCTGCGGGCAGCGAGAAAATTGACAAACGCTTCCATGTTCCGATTCTCGGTCCAGCGAACATAGCCGACCGGATAATCCATCCCGCCTTCCTCGTAATCAACGTCATAGCGTCCTGGCCCGTAGGATCGAGACAAGGTAACCGACAGTTCCTTCATATAGACATTGGAGCGGGAAACACCAAGACCGACGTCTCCTACGATGACGATGCGACCGCGGTCACGTGCAATCGCAGCTGCCAATTCGATCGGTTCGGAGGAGTGCGTGGCGGCCGTGATGATGACAACATCTGCACCGAAATATGTAAATTCCTTGACTGCAAGCGCAGCGCGATTGTCGTTTGATTGCAATCCCAGATCAGCGCCGAATTTAACGGCGCGTTCCACCCGCTCCGGATCAAGATCTATCGCTATCACCCGGCAGCCGGCGGCTTTCGCCAACTGTATGGTGAGCACTCCTACCAAGCCGGCACCGATTACCGCTACCGTCTCACCAAATCCCGCTGTCGCCTGCCGCAATCCCTGCATGGCAATGGCGCCGATGGTAGTTAGAGCGGCAGCATCCAGCCCCACTGTATGCGGCACCTTGACCGCCAGTTTTTTGGGCACAAAATTGATGGCGCTGTGAGTTGCGTATCCACCACCGCCGCAGGCCACGCGGTCACCGGGCTGAAATTCGTGCACGCCCTCTCCCGCTGCGATGACGATTCCGGAACAACTGTAGCCCAACGATGAAAGCGAATCCAAGCGAGACTGGACTCGCTGGTACGCGGCTTTGACGCCCTCACTGCGAGCAAAATCTATTACCTGCCTTACCAGTTCGGGCCGCGCCATCGCTTTACCAACGAGAGATTTTTCACCCGCTTCGATTTTGGCGCGTTCAGTTCCTGAGCTAATCGCGGAAAAGGCCGTTTGCACCAGGATCCCGCCGCGACGTAATTCTGGCTGAGGAACCTCATAGGCCATGACCTTCCCGGATCGCAAATCCTCTAGAATGGCTTTCATAACTGCTCTGTTCCTTGAGTCTACCTTGAGTGACTCTTACATGACGGTGACGCTTTGCTGTATTTGAGATAACTCGCTCGACCCACCAACCTCACCCAAAAATTGACCATTTAAGCACTTGGTGATCAATTCTCCGACCTGAGATGCGCGGACATCCCAAGTGCAGTTCCGAACAGCCGATTGCCGCAGCTCCCGGTCGGCGGCTGTGTCATCCCGTAGCGCGCTCTCGACCGCTGCAATAAATTCATCCGCCGTCCTGTAAACGCGCACACCAGGAGTATTCAGGTATTCGTACAAGGGAGAGATAACCACCGGCTTCCCTGTCGCCAGGTATTCACGAACTTTAATGGCGCTTCCATAGTTGGTGAAGATGTTGCTTTGACTCCAAGGCAACACAAAAACGTCCACGTGGCGGATATAGCGTGGCAGCTCGGCGTACGGGCAGGGCGGAATATAGTGAATTTTTGGTGAGTTGAACTGCACCAGATTCGACTTGTGTCCAATCATTAACCAGTGCCATTGCGGGCGCCGCCTAGCCACCTCTTCTATAAGAGGAACATCCATTACGTAGTCCATGCTGCCAAAATAGCCAAGAATAGGTCGGGGAATATCACGAACCTCTTCGGCTGTTTCTGTCGCTTCCGTGGCAAAACGCTCGAAATCAACCGCTTGTTCTAAAAAATAGCGATGAGGTACTTCCGACTCCTTGAAGAGCTTACGTCCTGAATACATCACTACCGCTGCCCGGCGTTTCAGATGCTGATCCATTTCTCTGATAACTTGTGAAGATAAGGCGCTATCTTCATTCGCTTCGTATTTGTCGGACACTTGATAGAGAACGAGTTTGGCAGCGAGAGAGTCCACCAAGTCGGCGGCGGTAGGAATGGCCACCCACACCACTGGCCTCCGCATGCGCAAGATGAGCATAATGAAATGCAACTGACACAGCAGAAGCCATCGGTTAATCGTGCGGCCAGCTCGCGAGCCGTATAAAGGAATAGAGAGCGGCGTGAGCACATATAGCCCATCGGGCACACGACGCAACCAGCGCATGTAACTACGCAGCTTCCTCCGGATTTTCAGGAAGAAGTCAGGATTCGATACCGAAGGCAATCCCATGGTGATGGAGTTCACGAACAATACCTTGTTTTGCATGGCAAGACGCTTGAGGATGTGATTCTTCGAGTGGGGGTGATGGTACCACCAATCTTCGCCGGCAAAACAAACGATTGACTCACCCGCGAGTCCGAATTCCGTCCTCTTCAACTGCGGTCTAGCACTGCTTTGTTGCATCGTTAGTTGCCTCCCACCTTAAAGGCCTGTCGCTGGTCCGACTGGCTGTTGCAGTCCAGCCGAAAGTTGTTGTCAGTAGTGCCGGCAAAGTTGATTCTCCCCAAAATCGCAGCCGCTTACTTGGTGTCTGAGTTCCATAGCACATGCTGATCGAAGATTCTTCCTCTTGGCCGTACGCGTCATGGGTACCCGAAAAAACAATCTCCACTTCTCGGCTTCCCGAAGCCCGAACTCGGATCTCCGAGTCCACATTGTCGATCGAACTCACCTTCCAATTCGGCGCCAGCTGAAGGTTGATCTCGAAACGATGCACGCCACATCCGCCAAGCTGGTCTTCCACGACTGCCCTGCATTCTCTTTGTGGCAGACGGATTGTCCTGGTGTGCGTTACTCCAAGGCGCTTATAACCAGAGTGCGATGCCCTCAAGACGACCTGGCCGTCTTCCCTCCAATGCTCGATCGGGCTGACTTCGGCTTCGTTCCCGATCCAGAAAAGGCCAGTTGGACCGCTGTCAATCGTGTTCTGCTCTTGCCCATCGACAACAATAGTATTATGCGCAGAGGTCGCGCGAAATCGATTGCGCAACTTTGGGTCGCGCGTGTAGGTGGCCGTTCCTGAGTCACAAAGCACTTCTTCCCCATCAAGCCGTAACACAAAGCTGAGTTTGTCATTGTGCGTGTGGCTTCCCTTGCCACGGATTCCGTTCGGAATCGCGAAAAACAGAACATCCACATCTTCCGCGCTTGCGATCGTTGTCCCGAAATCCGGAAAGACAGCAACTTTCTGTCCACTGGACTGCGTGGTTGCCACCCGCGAAGACGACTCTGTCCTGCTTTCTGTGAGCCCGTACCACCTAGCGTCTTCCGTCGAACCGCGCCTTCCGCCGAAAAGGCACTTGCCGATGCCCAGCAGATTCGATAAGCGGAGGGAAGTTCTCTCGACAACGGGAAGCACCAGCATCTGCTGCAGGTCGTCAAGCAACAACTCTACCCGACCATCGTCGCAGTCGCCGACCTGCGGGATTTGGCCTGAGGCGCTCGCCAGCTGATCCATCATGCCGTACATGCGTCTCAGCCGCTCAAGAAAGCGCGGGTCCGGTACCGTCGCGGTGGCCCGCATCAGCAGCAACACGCTTGTAAACATCTGTGTTACCAGCGCGTGATACCCAGTTGAGGCTTCGTAGTCTCCGCCATCGGCGTATACCTGACGCAAAAGCTCAGCTTCTACGAGTTGCCGATAAAGTTTCCGCTTAGCAGCCATTTTGCTGCCGTCGAGGAACTCTGCCAGGCAAAACAAACCGACCACGTTGCTCAAATAATGATTACTGCTAACCAAGTGAGAAAACTCGATATGGGCTTCAATGTACAACATGTGCTGCCACAAACAACGAGTCACGCTGCTTAACCAGTCTGCCTCGTCGGGCCACAACGGCCACATCAAATCGAGCATTAAGCAGATGCTCATGGCCCGCAGGCCGGCTTCCATCGCAATCGACCAGTTAACGCCCGTGCCGACAGGGTTTTTCTCGATCCAGTGTGCCAACAGACGTTTGGCGCTTTCACGATAGCGCTGGCCTCCGGTGAGAATGTGAGCCTTGCCTAAGATCGGCAGAAACTGTAACCGCGACAACTCGTATGGCACTTTGATATCCGACCCGTCAAAGCGAATGCCATCGTGGTCCTTAAGGGGCGTCTGCGGCCACTCCAGTCCGGAGACAAAGTCATAGTTCCACTTGGGTTCGTGACCTAATTGCTGCGTTCCGTAACCTAGGAATGGAAACCGGCCTTCGCAGATTTCATCAGCGTAAGCGGTAATCAGAGCCCGACTGGTTGCTTCGATATCCGGAGCTCCAGAAGCGTAATAGCCTAGTTTGCGAAACTTCACTGGACAGGGCTCTTCGTTCAGCCGTGAGAGGAGGCGGTTCCTATGCCAGCCTTTGCGCGTACGCCAGAGTGCCTCGCGCGCCAGGGAAAACGGGGATTCCTGCCTAAGAACCTCTGTGAAAGATCTCCTCATAGAGAAGTTTCCTGCAACGGAGACAACCGGGAAGGGAACTGGACCGCTGAACTAATAATGATAGACGGCAGCGCCAGCGACGGTTTGCATAATCCCCGTTATTCCCTGCACGGTGCCTTTTTCCACGCTGTGGGGAACGAAGAGGATGTCATCCGCTTGCAGCTTGAGATCCTCGGCTTTGCCGTCAAGGATCTTCTTGAGATAAATGGGTGTCTCTTTTGGCCCCCCGTCTGTCTTGTGGATGAGCTTACTGTTATTGAGCTTGGCGGTGCCGGTGGCGCCCTGTGCCAAGGCCAACGCCTGCAGGATAGTCAATCCATTATTTTTATCTACTACGAATCCGCCGGGCAAGCGCACATCACCAATCACATACACGATCGGCGCCTTGGTGACCACAATGGTGTCCCCCGGGAAAACATCGACATTCGCTTCCATTTGTTTACCGGGTTTAGCGGAAAATGTAACCGTCTGGACCTGATCCGGCTGCGAGCGATGAGTGATCAGAATGTCCCGCCCCGCTTTCGGGGTCGTACCGCCGGCCATGGAGATCATATCAAACAGCTTACGTTCAATCAGCGCAGGATAGACTCCCGGCTTGGTCACCTCACCCAGCACCGAAATTCCCTGGCTGCTGAACTCCTGCTGGAGCACGGTTACCTGGGGGTTGTTATAGTAGCCTTCGTCTTTGAGGTCTTTTTCAATGATCTGCTCAGCCTGCCTGGTCGAAAGCCCTTGCACCTTCACTGACCCGATCATAGGCAGCGAAATCTCGCCGTTGGAATCGACTCTGACGTCCTGCTTAAAGTCCGGGACGCCGTACAGACTGATCTGGAGCAGGTCTCCCTCTCCGATCAGCAGATCAGCCAGAGGATTTCGCGATGGAGAATTCGCAACTTGCTCGGGGGGCCTAGGTACCTGGACGGTGGGCCCACTCGAGACCGACCCAACCCGCTCCTGGCCGGCCACGATACCCTGGTACGACAGATAGACAATCAGCGCGATCAGGATCCAGCGCAGTTGCCGCGCGCGAATTTTGCTTAAATGACTCATTTTTCACCACCTTGACGATATTACTCCCCCGCAAGGGACCCTATTTCCGGGGCTGCCTTCATGCGTTGGGTCGAGCGCCTACTACGTGAAATATGTGCATGGTTAATGCGCAATGAACGTCGATGCGTCATACCAGGACTGGGTCCGGCGTTGCCGTCCTTCGCTCATCCACAAAGGCCTGATGCCACAGTTCCAACGTGAGCAAGCCCCAAAGCTGAAGTGTATAGTCCCGTTCGCCTGTCTCGTTATCGCGAATCATTTGGGTCACGGCTGCGGCGTTCAACAGCCCACGCCGGCGAATACGCTCCTCGGAGAGCATATCGGTCAACATCTCCCGCAACTCGTTTCTTAGCCACGCGCGAATGGGAAGACCAAACGCAGCTTTGCGCCTACGCAGAACCTCTTTGGGCAGCACACCATCCATGGCTCTGCGCAAGAGGTATTTCTGCGTGTACCCGCGCATTTTCAACTTCGGGGGAACACGCTGCAGAAACTCCACGATCTCATTATCAAGAAACGGGACGCGGACTTCAATCGAGCATGCCATGCTCAGCTTGTCTGAATACGCCAGGTTCAGATCCGGCAAGAAGGTCTTTGCATCCACGTATAGCATCTGGTTCACGTAATCTTCACACGCCACCTTTCCGAAGAGGTTCAGAAACGTGTCGCGATGGCTCCAGTCTGAGGTCGCGATATTGGATTCTGCAGAAAGAAGTGCTCGCATATCTTCATCTAGCAGATACGAGCGAAATGCGGCATATTGTTCCGCCGGTTCCATTCCAGCGGTGCGCAGCACTTTGTCAGAGTAGCGGCAGGCAGCCAGCAGCAGCCCAGGGGGAATCCCCATCGCTTTGTCCTTGCGAACAGATATCCATTTTAGTAAGGCGGGTGCCGCTTCCTCGCGCATAGTTCGTGGTATCAGTCTCAGCCAGGCAGCCATCTTGTGAACACGGTGTACGCGGTATCCGCTCAGCACTTCGTCCGCACCTTGGCCGCTCAGCAATACCGTTACCTCTGGGGCGGCCGCTCGGGAAATCAGATAAGTTGCAATCGCGGCGGGATCTGCTATTGGATCATCCAGGTGCCACACAACCTTCGGCAAGAGGGTGGCGACGTCAGGATCGACAACAATCTGGTGAAATTTTGCTCCAAAATGGGTGGCCACGATCTCCGCAAACCGTGCATCGTCAGTGCATTGTTCCGTCCGGCCATACTCTTCCTTGTAGGCAATGCTATAGCACTTCAAGGATGACTCGCCAGCATGTGCAGCGCATGCGACCAGGGTGCTGGAATCCAGTCCACCGCTCAGAAAGAATCCCACCGGTACATCGCTGATCAGTTGCCTTCGGGTGGCCGCAACCAAAAGTTCGCGGAATTGCTCAGCAAGAGTTGCCTCGGATTCCTGGAAGTAGTTACCATAACTCAAATCCCAGTAGCAGTTGACTTGGACCTCGCCGTCTCGCCAACGCAAGCTATGGCCTGGAGGTAACTTAAAGATTCCCTTGAACATGCTGCCCGGGTTCGGAACATATAAGTAAGCTAGGTACTGACACAAAGAGGTTCGATCGATTTCGATTGCGATTTCGGGGCATGCCAGGAGAGCCTTAATTTCCGATGCGAAATAAAGACGTCCGCCTACCTTCGTGTAGTACAGAGGCTTAATCCCCATTCGATCTCGAAAGATCGAGAGCTCCTCTTTTTTAGTGTCCCAAACGGCGAAAGCGAACATTCCGTTCAGTCGTTTCACCATGTCGTGGCCGCACTTCTCGTAAAGGTGAACCAAAACTTCGGTGTCGGTTTGAGACCTGAACTTATGACCATCATGCAGGAGCTCTTGCCGCAGGTCGGTAAAATTATATGTCTCACCGTTATAAGCGACCCAAACCGTTCCGTCTTCGTTGCACATCGGTTGATGTCCGGCGGGGCTCAGATCGATAATGCTAAGACGGTTGTTTCCGATCGCTGCGCAGGATGCTGCCGTGGCACCCTTGGCCACGTAGATTCCGGAATCATTGGGGCCGCGATGGCGGCTAATCGCGAGCATCTCCGTTAGGAGAAGTTCATCCGCAACTCCCGCCATTCCTGCAATGCCGCACATAGTATGTTCCTAGTGTTTAAATATGATCCAAACCGCCGAAAAAACCGATTACGTAATCCTCAATTCTTCCTTCGAATCCACAAGCGGACCGCCGCGTCCGAATGGACAGGGCCCAGAAGCAGAGCCACGACGTCTCCCCCACCGTATCGGTTCAGGGGCGTGGTTTCATTGCAGAAGAAAGTAGCTGCAAGCTTCGCGGGCATTCCACTGGATACCGACTCACCTGTGTCGTCCAGAAATCCCACCCGACTATGCTCCATCTAAAGATAGCGATTACCTGGAGGGCACGAGGGTGAACGCCTTCCCGGGGCATACTCCAGAACAGCTTGCGTAACCCATGCTGAGGTGAATAGAGTCGCATTGATCAGGTAGTGTACTGCGGCACCTCATGGGAGATTGCTGCTTTCTCGGAACGGTTGCTGCTATAGATTACCGCCAGAATAAAGAGGAAAATCAAGAAATATGTAACTGTGGACACAATGGCAGCACCGTTGATCCCATAAGCCGGAATGGCCCACAAATTAATTCCGATATTCAACGCCGTCACCACCAGCCAGGAGTAAGCAATGACTTTCGGGAAGCCCAGGCTGTTCAAGTACTGCACGACCACGATTTCTATGCTCAGAAAAAAGCTGCCAGGCATCAACCATATAAATGGTGCCACGGCCGGAAGGAAACTTTTGCCGAATACCAACTGAATCATAGGCTTCGCTAGCACCGAGGCAAGAATCACTATCGGTATCATGAGAGCCGCAGTAACGAAAGCCGCCTTCCGCGTCAGGTGCAGCCTTGCCGTACTCTGGGTCATCCCGGAGAGTTTAGGAAACAGGATCGTGCCGACTACGACGGGAAAGGTCAATATGTTTTCTGCCATGGTTTCACTGATCGAATAATAGCCAGTCGCCTGCGCGCCTAGCATGTACTTCACCATGAGGAGGTCGACGCGCATTAGCAGGAAACCAAAAAAGGCAATCAAGTAAGCTCTCATGCCGAGCCCAACGTGCTGGCGAAATACGGAGAGTGATAAACAGGCGGGGCGGTGGAGCAACTTGTGCAGCTTCCAAAGGACTAAACAAAGACTTATAACCAAGGCAGCCATCGTAGCCGCGAACATGATCTCAGGGCTCGTCCTCCTTGACCAGATGGCGAGTCCTACCAGAATCAGGCCAATTGCCTTGCTCGCTAGTTCAATTCCGTTGTAAGCACGCACTTTATCGACGCCGAGAAGAAGGTTTTGGAGAAGCAAGTAGGCTAAGCCGAATGGGATCCACGCAAGAGCCAATGCGAGCAGTGGTCCATGAACTGGAGCTATGTTCGGCAACATAGAAGCTACAATCCAACCGATCAGAACGGCTATGCCGCCGAGACCGAAGCTCACGACGAGAGTATTGCCGACTAGCACCGGGAGCAATTCGCGGTCCTTGGCCACATAATAAGTGTTCGAAGCATGGAGACCGACATTACCAAACTGGATGCCGATAGCGCCAATCGCTGCTGCCACAGCGAATAAGCCACGTCCAGATGGGCCCAGAATTCTCGAGATAATCACCGTCGTGACGAAGCCGCCGGCGATAACCAGGATTCGCGTCGTATAGGTCTCCACGATGTTTTGCCCAACCGTGGACCTAGCTATCGACCCCTGTTCTTCCGTTCTGTCGTCCGCCTGGCGAGCTACCGGCATACATTTATTCTGTTACGCTTACACCGCGTACCAAGACCCCTGAAGACCAGTCAGCTTGGCCGAAACGAGAAAGTACATTGGCCGCATTTCGTTTCCAAGTGTGCTTTTTAAGGGCGGCCTCCCGTGCGCTAGCGCCGAGATACTTACGCATATCTGCTGCCGCTGCAAGTAGGCGAATTGCGTGGGCCAGTTCAGTGGCGCTTCCGGGTTTCACCAACCATGCCGTCTGCCGGTGAGTCAATACCTGCGCCAACTGGTCTATATTGCTGGCGATAATGGCTTTGCCCATAGCCATATATTCGAAGAGTTTGGTGGGTGATCCAAAGAAAGGGCTCCCATCCACCATTGGTATGTGGGGTGAAACCAGGATGTCAGCTGAATCCAGATACTGAGGCGCCTGATGGTGTGGCACCTGCCCAGGAAACACCACCCATCCTCGCTTGCTGTAAGGGGCCAGGGTTGCTCGAATTTCAGGACTCAGGGGGCCGTCTCCAATCAGCACGAAGCATAGCTCCGGTGTCAGTCCACCAGATTCTTGCTCTAGCAGCAGCAGTCGGATTGCCTCCTGCAGCACTGCGATTCCATGCCAATAGCTGAAGGTCCCTATGAACCCAACCACTACCTGATCGGGCTGAAACCCCAGTCGTCTTCTAATGTCCCTCCCACCGCACTCGGGGCGAAAAATATCGGGATCCACTCCGTTTGGGTTTACTAAGATTTTCTCTTCTGCAATACCACGCTCCATCAATTCCTGCTTCAACGCATCGGAGACAACCGTTATCAAGGTTGCCGCAGACAATGAAATCTCCTCGCAAGTTCTCAGTAAAGGAGGAAATCTAGCTGGATCCCAATGCTTCCCGATCCAAACCTCTGACCCGTTGTATTCGAGCACTAATGGCCGGCGTAGCCTGCGCGACAGCAACGCACCAGCCACGACATAACGGCCGTGACGTTGGTAAATAAATGATGGAATGCGGTCAGCCAGTTCTTCTTGTACTTTGCTGGCAAACCTCCAGTTATAGGAAAGGGATACGGACTCGCGAAACAGATAAAACCGCCTCCGGCTCGGAAGCTCGTGAACGGGAAAGAACGAAATCGGAAGACCTCGTCCCGCGAAAATCTCACAGCGCCCCGAACACCGAGCCAAACCCGAGAGAAAACCGGCCACGTGGCTCATCGCCCCGCCTGATTGCATTACGTCCAAGGGAAATGGGTAAAGAAAAGCTACATCTAGTCCGCTGGGCGCGGTCAAATGCTGTCGCAACTGCACTCGGAGCCGCAACACCTGTAATGCCGCCCAGCTCAGAAAAAAAGCACAAGCGTCAGCAGCGAGAGAGAGTAGAGCGTCAGGCAAAAGCTTGGATATCTCCCAAGGGCCAAAGACTTGTCTCCGACCATGGGAGTCGGCAATCACCGTCTCCTTACACCGGTGAAGTAAAATGGTCAGCTTTAAAAGTAACGGTTCCTGTAGATTCTCAATCGACTGGGTGAAAACCAGGAACGCCTTGCCTTTCAAGCTGCGAAGTTGCAGCAGTTGCCGCTTCCATCCGCCCTCCCTGAGATCTCTTTTGGACAGGCTGATTACCTCACACCCCGGGTAGTTGCGACTAGCGATATCGTGAGCTTGTTCGCTGCTGCCGTCCAGAACTAGAACGTACACGGAATGAGGGTATTTCATCGAACGCCGCTATAAACAGAAGTGGGCCCTGTACCCACGGGCTCCAACTTCTCAGTCATCGCATATTTGTACAAAACCGCGATTGAAAAGATGAACCAAAGGTTGGTATTCGAGCTATAGCCGACCGTCAAGCTCATACCGTTGATCCAGTAGCCCAGAAAAATGTACAGAAAATAAGTCCATGCCAGCTGTGCATTCCGCCTAGGTTGCTTTCGCAAATGCCAGAAGACCAAGAAAAGCGTTATCTGAGCTGTAACATACGGAACGAAGCCCAGAACACCAGTTTCTGCTAGAACTCCGCCGAGAGTGTTATGCGGGCTGTCAACGGAGCGTACGTTGCCGTAGAGCTCCAGGTACCGCGTATCTCGGGCCACTACGTCTGCGAATTGCCCGAGTCCGACTCCGACAATGGGGTGGCTGCAAAACAAACGCCACGTCTGTCTCTGTTCGGCGAGCCGTCCGTAAACATTACCTGGATCGCTCCGATCCGCGTACGTATCAGGGGCCAGCACACTGGCGAGCAAGACGACTAAGACGCAGCACCCCAACAATGTAAATCCTGCGAAGCGCCTAGACGGTTTGCGGGCGGACAGGCTAGCAATCAGCAGAACGACCATTAGAGAAATGCCAACTGACCGGAACATCGGCATAAGCGCCGTCGCCAAAGATGCGGTAACGCCGAGATAATGAAGGACCCGCCGCCGGAAGGTGAGCTTGCCTGCCAGCAAGTTCCGAAGAAACAACAGCAGGAAGAATGTCAGCACTCCGATCAGCGCGAACTCATCATCGCTGTCGAACGGCCCGTTGGGCCGAGGGAGCGTGCCGGCGAAACCAATTGCAGCTCCAGGTAAAGGCAAAAGATCCTGTTTCAGTACCATTTCCGCGAGTCCGATGCAGGCCACGTAAATGGCCATAATGCTGACAAATAGATGCAGCTTTGCGGCATTCTGCTCAACCCGGAAGTAGCGCACCACCACCCAGCCCAAAATCGTTGGCAGATAGAATCCGTCTACCAACAAACGACCTGTCGTGAATAAGTTCTTTGCTTGGGTCACGGACAATGTTGCAACCACAAGGAACGCCATCCAGGCAATGGCACAGTGCCGAAGATCGCGGGGTACTAATGGCAATTTGTCTCGTGATATGAAGCCGATTGCCAGTACGAGCGCCATTACCAATACTCGATCGTAGGTAATGATCGATTTGTCGCGGGGAAATGAAAAGAAATAGTAGCCGAGCGGGAAAATCAGGACCCAAAGCAAGACTAGCGGTTCGACCTTGCCACTGAAGATAGCAGCAGAGAGATACACCATGGCACAGGCACCAAGGATAGCTGCAGCCACCCCAAGCACCACCATTGGTTTGAGAATGAGCATCGCACACCCTAGCCCACAAGCGGCGAAGAGCACCCAAAACGGGACCGGTTCGCGAATAGCGCTAGTTCGAAAATCGCCTCTCGCGACTGCGATGTTGGAAAACCGATGCATGGGGAACCTAGGATTTCAGAATACGGGTCGAATCCTTTCTCGCTGCCTAAACCGGAATTTGGGCTCCAGCAGCATCACCGTCAGCTTGTGAAGGCAGGGCCAGATCCTCAGCCCTCGGGGAGCCGGCCCCAGCAATGTACTGTTCCCACCAGATGACAAAATTTAGCAAGCACCAAGCCTGGAACGAGTGCCCTCCGGAAGTATTTGAGGGTACCAGCAGGCGCTGCAGTTCGGTTCTGTCGAAGAGGTCAGTCTGGCTGTTGAATTTCTCTAGCTTGGCTCGGGCTAGTCTGCCTAACTGGCCAAAGGACCACTCATGAATCGGCACACCGAAGCCTTGTTTCTTGCGGTCAATCAGTTCGTCAGGAATCAGGCCTCGAACCGACTTCTTGAGAATGTACTTGAGCTCCCCATTCTTCGTCTTTACCGAGCTCGGAATGCTCATCGCCAGTTCTACGAACTTATGATCGAGAAATGGAACCCGTCCCTCCAGGCTGACGCCCATACTCATTTTGTCAATACGCATGAGTAATAACTCAGGCAATCTAAGGTTGAGGTCCAGATACGTCATCCAGTGGAGAGCTGATGTCTCCCACGCCTTGTTTTCGAAACGGTCGCGGATCGGCCGCAGCGCATCCCATGACGTCAGGTTGCCGAGCCGCGCCTGCAGACTAGGAGAAATCAAGACCCGCTTTTCCGTTTCCGTGAACACTTCGGCTCCGCCCCAAAAAATGGGTAGGCTGCCGGCTCCGCGACGAAGCAGCTCGTATGGCCAACCGCGATCTTTGCCCTGCCAGCGGAGAGCTGCCAAACCCGTCTGCTTGAGGGCTTTGGGAACGGGGAGATTGTCCATTTGCTGCAGTTGCAGCATGGTTTTCCACCGCCGATAACCCCAGAATAATTCGTCCGAACCTTCTCCAACTTGGCAGACGATAACGCCGTTGTCGCGGGCTAACTTTGACACGTAATAGATCGGCACGCAAACCGGATCGGCAATCGGTTCATCCTGCAAATGCACCATACGCGGCAGAAAGTCGAGCAGATCGTTTTGCGTCAGGAGGCGTTCGTGATGCTCACTTCTCGCAAACTCGGCCATTCGTCTGGCGTAATGAAGTTCATTCTGGTAGCTCTTGTATTCTCCCTCGTATCCGATGGCAAACGTCTTCACTGAGCCACTCTCGCCTTCAGAGAAAAGGGCGGTGTTAGTACTGGAGTCGATGCCGCCCGAAAGAAATACACCCACGGGGACATCGCTGATCTTCCGGAGTTGGACTGCAGTGCGCAACTCGCTCAGAAGGCGCTCCGAAATCTCCTGCTCAGTGACTCCGATCAGCGGCTTAGTGTGTTCCCAGACGTCCCAATAGCGATGTTCCCGGATATCTCCGGTGTCGCTGATTCGCAACCAGCAGCCGGCGGGTACCTTGCGGATCCCCGAAAATAGGGTATTGGGGGCAGGTGTGGCTAAGAATGAGAGGTAGTGATAAAACGACTCTTCATCGACGCTACGCTCTTGATCGGGGTCCTGCAGCAATGCCTTAATTTCCGAGGCGAACGTCACTCTGCCATGATGAACGCTGTAATACAACGGCTTAATCCCGATGCGGTCACGAACGAGCCAGAGCTCGCGCTTCTTTGTGTCCCATAGACCAATCGAAAACATGCCGCGAAAACGGTGAACGCAATCGATTCCCCATTCCTCAAAGGCATGCAGGATTACTTCAGTGTCCGAATGATCTGTTTTCCAGATGTGTGTACCACGCTGCTCTAGCTCCGACCGGATCTCTCCGTGGTTATATATTTCGCCATTGAAAACCACCCACAGACTGCCGTCTTCATTGGACATCGGTTGAGCAGCACACTCCGACAAATCGATGATGGAAAGGCGTCTATGCCCGAGAGCCACATGTCGGTCTGGCGAGATCCATTTGCCAGCCCCGTCTGGTCCTCGATGTTCCATCGTGTCTCTCATCCGCATCAGCAGAGAGTCCGAGATGTCAAACACGCTATTCCGGAATGAGAGTATTCCAACTATTCCGCACATAAGCAATTGTTCCCTGATGAATGGAGCAAAAACGAAACGGGTGCGCCGTCAACAATCAGTCTTTGCGGAGCTGACGGGAGGAACTGTAATAACCGTGCTGCCGATAGAAAGAAAGCTCCGGAGAACTGACATCAGCCTCGATTGTCCAGGCGTACCCATGCCCTCCGCCGAGGGAATATCTATATCCTTCAGAAAAACCATGCCGACTCCCAAACTGTTTTGAAAAACTAACATGCATCCGCATTAGCAACGTCCTCGGTCGGCATCAACATTGCTAGATTCTGCCCGGCTGAATCGCTGAATCTGGAACTCGACTCACACAGGAGCTTCGACATCGCGAGAAGCATCCAGGCCTGCGACCATCTCATATACGACGTTCGGATGGTTCCAAGGCGAAGGACTCGATAATAAAAGAAGCCACGATCATCCCACATGTGATCCATAGCCCAACGCAATACCGTATGGGTCAGCCGAACATTGTCGGGGTCTAGACGATTACACGTCAGGAGCGTAATAATGCTTTGCGCCACACTGTGAATGTCGATGGGATAGGTGCGATTATGAAAGTATTTTGCGGCGCCGTCCTTTCGAAAAAAGTGGGACCGATAGAACTCGAAGCCGCGGCGAAGGCTGGATTCGAACTCAGTTGTGTCGGTGCTGCGGCCGATGCTCTCGAGAGAGCACAAATTGTATCCGGTATGAAAGTTATCAATCCAATCCTGGGATGGCCCCTCACCGTAGTGCCATGATCCGTCGGCGTGTTGTTTCGCCACCGAATAGCGGGCCGCCTTCAGTGCAGGGATCAGAAATCTCTCCTCGGCCGTATGCTTGTATACGCGACAAAGCAAAGCGGCGGCAAGAAGATTTGCATTGTGAGTCTGGCTCTTCAGCCTCGGCTGCGGGTAACTGAAACCAGCAGAATCACCGTCCTCCCAATACAGTTCGTCCAAGATGTACTCCGATGCACTCACCACCATGCCCAGGCAACGTGAGTCTTGGCGTTGCTCATAAGCATCAAGGAGCGCCCCGGCCACGAAGGTTGTACACACCAAATTCGGCGCCGCTACCGGAACGACGATTGTGCGCGTCTGCCAGGGAAAACTGTACCCCCAGCACCAGTACGACAGACCCGGAGACCGTAAAGCGATCAGCCGGTCGATCATCAACCGCGCGAGGTCCTCAGGATTGTCCGGCTCCGTTTTCGCTAGGTTAAGAAAGGCCAAAAGGAACAGCGCCATCGCTTTTGGATTTTGTGTCTTTGGAATCCGCATTACTCGACGCAGATTCACTGGGCTCCGCTTCATGACCTGGGTGAGAGTCAACCTAGGAAGTCGCGCGTTCAATAAGGGCAAAGCCTTAAAAACCTCACTGTTCAGAGCGTCGTAAGGGTCGTACCCCGCCCAACCGTTGGCTCGACAATACGCGAGGAGTTTGCGGGTCGCATTTCGGGTATCGTCCAGAGTCAGACTGCTCATCATGATCTGATCGGCACTGACAGCCATCTTTTTAGGATGCTACGAACGCTTAAGCAGCGATTCGGCGGGAATCTACGACGGACACAATGTTGTCAACGATGACTTCGAGCGCCGACCGCGTACCGATCTGAGGTCGAGGCGCTCTTTCACGATGGACCACTGCCACCTTGGTTTGCACATCGTTGGCGGTCCGCAATAGAGTCAGACGACCCGTGTCCGCCAAATATTGATCGACCGCGCCGATCTTGCCACGGAAAATGCTGTACACCGGCACTCCCAGAGCGGCCGCCTCGCGATTCATCGTGCCGCCACCACTGATTACAAGATCGGAAACCCAGATCAGGTCCAGTCCGTTCACGACCTCTGGGACTACGACCTTCTTCTCCTGAAACAAAGCCGGCCAGCGCCTGCGCAGTTCGCCTTCCTGCTTTTTTGTGCGGGGCAGGAGGAAAGTCTTCACGTTCGGTGTCCGCCCAATGAGTTCGAAAACGGCGGAAAGCAATTGCTCACTTTCCGGATTATGGTAGTGCGCTTCGGTGGCCGGGGGCCGCAAGGTGATCACCAATTCGCTGCCCGACAGCCCGATCTGGGTCCGGATGGCCGGATTGGGCCTGTAGGAACGAGCGTAAACATCCTCCTTAATGCCCGGGTACCTCAAGACGCGGTGTTTGTTGATAGTTTTCGCTGCTGCAGCTTTGTCGGGAATAATCTCAGGCGCCATAATCCATGCCGAAGAAAGAAAGCTTGCATGCTCGTAATCCATAATCACGACAGTTGGAATCCTAAAGATCCATGAGAGCAGAGACTGCGTCCGGGAACCGTGCGACACCGCTAAGTCTGGCTTCTCGCGCAGCACAAAGGGGGTCATCTGCAGAACCCTTATTCCGAGCCCAGCAAGCTTGGCCAACCGGTGCTTGCCGTAGTGGCGGCCGATGCACTGGTAGTCGACCTTAAGAAGATCGGCGAGCTCGCACACCTGAAAACAATCTCTTGCCGTGACCACGACTGAGTAGCCGTGAAGCCTAAGTTTTTCAATAATCGGTTTGAAAAAAGGCACATGGGGCGAATTGTCCAGATCGATCCAAATCTTGGTTGCCCCTCGTATCGGGCTCTCTTGAGTATTTATTCCCCTCCGGTTATCGGTTTCCGTGATAGGGCTTAGTAGAGTTTTAGTGGGGGATGTGGACATCTCAGCTTCCCGGGAGGAATTACTAAATAGGATAATTCGAATTATAGGGGGAGGTCAACTGCTCCACGATGCGCAGCGCCGCTTTTCCATCCCACATCTCAGGTGCGGTCTTCTGGCAGGTACGTCCCAGTTGCAAGCGGATAGCGTCACGAATTCTGCCCCGTTCCGTCCCGCCCAACACATTTGTCCCGGCCGCAATGGTCACCGGTCGCTCGGTATTTTCGCGAACCGTGACGCACGGAACACCGAGACAGGTGGTCTCCTCTTGGATTCCTCCTGAGTCTGTTACTACCAGGCGAGCGTACTTCATGAGACAAAGGAAGTCCAGGTAACCTTGTGGCTCGAGCAGCGTAATCTTTCCGAAGGGACCTTCATGGTCGAATTCAGCTGATTCGAGCGCCGCAAACTCAAAATAGCGCTCAAGACCGAGGTGCCGAATCTGCTTTTGGGTACGTGGGTGAGCCGGAAAGATGACTCGGTGCGACGCAGCTACATCTCGCAACCCTTCGAGAATTTCCAGGAAGATCTCTGGGCCGTCAACATTTGCCGGTCTATGCAAGGTCAACAATACATAAGGCTCGCTCTGACGATGGCGGCCGCCTCCGTTGTTATTTGTCTGCATTCCCAATCGCTCTAAGATGGTTGAGGTCTCTGCCCTTTCTTCAAACGTGCGGAGAGTGTCAATCATCGTATTGCCAACGAAGAAGACGCGACTCTTCGGGATGCCCTCTTTTTCTAAGTTCTTCAACCCACTTTCTTCAGTAACGAACAGCACGTCGGACAGATGGTCGGTCACCACCCGATTGCACTCTTCGGGCATGGAGCGGTCGAATGATCTGAGGCCCGCCTCGACGTGGACGACAAGCGGCCTTTCGCCGCGTGCGTGGTAGGAAATCTTTGCCGTAACCAAGGCACATGCCACAGTGGAATTCACGTCCCCGACTACGATGACAGTGTCGGGCTGCTCGCGGAGAACTACCTCCTCAAATTGCTTCATGATCTCGGCCGTTTGCACAGCGTGGGAACCCGAGCCCACGCCTAAGAAGATGTCGGGCTGCGGCAAACTGAGATCGGCAAAGAATGCGTCCGACATTGCCGTGTCGTAATGTTGCCCGGTATGCACGAGCACGGCGTGGATCTGCTCAGAACTGTTCCGCGATCTTGCGTTGTGGCTTCGAATGGCGTTAAGAATCGGAGCCGCCTTCATGAAGTTCGGCCGCGCCCCCACGACAATGATCCATTTCATAAACGATGTGACTGGACTACGCTTAAAGTGTTGATCAACAAATGAACAAGTCCGCCGGTGAGTAGCTTGCCGGCTGTGGAGTCGATTCTTTGAGTCGAGCCATTCCCTCAAACCACCCGATCTATTCGGCGAGAACCATCAGGCTGTAGCCGCCCAAAAAACGTACAGTTAGGTCCGGGGAGAGGGCGAAACAAAGCCTCCGGGGAAGCCTGGCAATCCTCTGAGCAAGAAGGTCCCCTAGTTCAATGCATCGCGGAGTATAGAAATAGTCCACCAGCTTGTATCCCACATCGGTCAGCGTGCGGAGCGCAGTTTCTTTCGTGAAATAGTGAAGATGCGCGAAATTGTCGCGCCGGCGAAGCAGCCCATTTCTGCGCGCGACCGCTTGTACCGAGAGATCGAGGGGGATGTGAAACAATTTATACCTCCCCTTGGATCGGACGTCCCTAACCAGGCCGACGTAATCCTCCACATGTTCAAAGACATCGAGTATCAGCAACAGATCAAAAAACGCTTCGCATCGGTCGCGTCTTATATCGCAAATACTATAGTGCAGCCGATCCTTGTGGCGGTTGGAGCAGAATGCGATGGCGTCGGGAGAGATATCGTAACCAAAGGAGACACAGTCCGGAGGCAAATACTTCTGCAATTCCTCCAGTACCAGGCCGCCGCCGCATCCAACGTCGCAGACTGTCTTGGGTGCTAGATTCTGTTTTCTCATCATCCGCAGAATCTGTCGAACCTTGAACGGTGATTCCTCCATGTGCCAGGAGGGATTGTGTTTCAAGTAAGTGCCATCCTCGTAGATGGACTTCCCCGAGGTAGCAATGACCAAAGGAGTACGATCAGCTGTGTGGTTTTGTCCAGCGGGGAGGGCTGACATTGCAGATTTTCCTTTCTTATCGATTTTACCGTTATGGATTCATGGCAGTCGGGAATTGACTCCTAATAGAAAACTCGAAAATTCAACAGTCCATGCTCAAAAACCGGTATGGGCGAACGTCGGGTCAGAATCCGCGTTTGATCATGAGATATGGGATCAGGAGGAGTTCCGCGAGGCCCGGAAACGGGTCCTCGTGCGTGAACACAGCTTCGACTCGGCAGTTTCGCAAAGAGCGAAGATAGCTCTGGACATCGAGTTCGCCCTCGAGAAAGGCAAGTAGCGATGCAGGAATATCCGTAGTTGTGCGTCGCCACCCCACGCCTGGCTTGCCTTTGCTGGGTGTGACCGGTATTCCGATTTGGTCTGCGTAGAGCATGTAACTGAAATCCACGCCCGCAGTAGCACCCAGACTATGATAACCCCAAGTGCGGGCATTCACGTCGAGTAGTTTGTATTGACTATCCCTAGGATCCAGCTTGTATTCCACCTCGACCAAGCCGTAGTAATCGATCTCGCGCAGAAAACGTTCCGAAAGCTCCTCGAGGATCGGGAGGTCCACGGTCTCGACGTACGTACTCGCCCTGCCAAACTGAAGGGGATGCTGGCGCCGGCGTTGCGCCACCATCTTTCCCACGGCCTTGCCGTTGCGGAAAAAAGCGCAATAGGCAAACTGCTGACATCCGCCGCCGGGGATGAACTCCTGCACCATGATTTCGCCCGGACCCACCAGCTCCGATGCCTTCTGAACCAGGGACTGCAACTCGGCGCGGTCGTTCGCACACCAGGCTTTCGCCTTGGTGGCGTAGATAAAGTGCTCTTTGATTGCGGGCTTGATGGCGAAGGGAGGCGTCAGGCCGTCGAGCGCGGCCAATTGATCGATGTGATCGAGATAGCAGGTTCGAGGGATCGGAATGCCTAGTGCCTGCGCCAAACGGTACGTGTTGCGCTTGTCCCACATCCATTGGACGGCACTCCACTCTGGGGTTGGCACGCGAAACAATTGACTCAGCTCCGATCGGTTCCGCGAGAAGGCCGCCACCAGCTCCTCTCGCGTGGGGTAAAGGATCCAACCCTTCAGGCCGAGCCGCTTCCCAACCTCTAGGATGCTATCGACGGCGGCTCGCTCGCTGCGCAGGTCGGAAAGCTTTACAAAGTGGGTGCAATAGCGGGAATAGCGGGAGATCGAAAGTTCGTCGTCCACGACACACACCGGGACACCCTTCCGCCCGAGGCTCCGGACAATGCCAAGACCTTGATAGTCACCCCCAGCGACCACCGCTCCAATGGTTCTTTTCGTGGACGAGACAGTACCAGACGTTATCGGTTCGTCGAGAACGGCACCCATTGAATCAGGGCGTTCCGTTGCGATGATAGAAGGAATGAACCAGCTCATTGGCAGCGAACTCAGTACCTAAAAAAGCCCCCAGAAGCGGTCCGAGGCTCCAACACTCTGCTTTTCCCGAGGAGATACAGGCAAGGCTCCGGTTCACCAAGCACTGGTTGTTTTGCCCGCAAACTCAGAGATAGACCAATGCTCCCCGTCGGCGGAGGGACTCCGACGCGGCTTCGAGCATTCTGACGACACGCAAGCCCGCATGGCCATCATTGATCGGGACTGTATTATTCGCGATGCAGTCGACGAAATACGCCAGCTCCTGATGCAGCGCTTCGCCTTGTTCAATCTGCGGCGCCCACATGTCTCCCGAACGATAGTTGACCAAGAGGTTGTAGAGACCTTCGCGAGTGGTAACGCTTACACCCCTATCGTAGATCCGGATCTTCTCATCCGCCCTGAGATCGTTCCACACCAGCATCTTCTTTTCCCCGCCAATCAGGGTGGTCCGAACCTTGACGGGAGAAAGCCAGTTGACGTTCAGATGGGCAATGACTTGATCGGGAAAATACAGGGTAATAAATGCCACATCTTCGTGCCCGTTTAAGTGACTTTGACCGGTAGCAACGATTGCCTCCGGGCTCTCCTGAATCAAGTGGTCCATGATGGCCAAGTCGTGCGGAGCCAGATCCCAAATGACGTTCACGTCATGCTGAAATAGACCCAAATTCACTCGGGTGGAGTCGTAATAATACAAATTGCCCAAGGCATCCTCATCCAGCAGCTGCCGAATTTTCTTCACTGCCCCGGTGAACAGAAAAGTGTGATCCACCATGATTCGCAGATTCTTCTTGGCCGCTAATTCGATCAGCTCCTGAGCCTGCGACGCATTACTAGTAAAGGGTTTTTCGACAAAAACATGCTTGCCATTCTCCAAAGCGGCCTTCGCCAGTTCGTAGTGCGTCCAAACCGGGGTCACCACCGCAACTGCGTCGATTTCTGGAGATGTAACGAGGTCAATCGGATTTGGCGTGACGTTGATGTGGGGGTAGACCTTATGAATTCGTCGTCTGGCCGCTTGGCTCTTGTCACATACGGTGAGCACATCGGCCTCTTCCAACTGAGTGAGATTGCGAACTACGTTCGGTCCCCAATACCCATATCCGATGACTCCGAACTTTATCAGAGCTGGTTTGTGCATTGGCGACAAACTTCCCGCATTAGTCAGATGGGTAGCCATTGTCAATTTTTACTTTGGGGGAGGGAGAGGGAGGGTGCGAAATGTGGTCAGTGAGCGCCTTCGCCGAGCACAACGGCGCCGGGAGTACGGAATAGGATCTTCACATCCAGCCAGGGCGACCAGGTGCGTGCATATTGCAGATCGAGCCGTACCATGTCATCGAAATTCACGCGGCTGCGGCCTTTGATTTGCCACAATCCCGTGATCCCCGGTTTTGCTTCTAATATGCGGCGACGATGCCAGAGATCATAGGATTCGACCTCATAAGGAACAGGCGGCCGCGGCCCAACCAGGGACATTTCACCTTTCAGCACATTGATAAATTGAGGAAGTTCATCGAGGCTGGTCTTTCGCAGAAACGCGCCCACACGTGTCACACGTGGGTCTTTGGTCAGCTTATAGACGCCCTCGCCATTGCCCTTCGATGATTGCCTTTCCGCGTTGCCGGCGATCAATCGCTTGACGTATTCTCGGTGAACGCTGGCGTCGTTGCCCACGTACATCGATCGGAATTTCAGAAATATGAAGGGTTCGCCATGTCGTCCAATACGGCGTTGCCGGAAAAGAATCGGCCCTTTCGAAGTCAATTTTATAGCGAGCGCGATCAACAGGAACAGGGGCGAAAGAAAGACGACCGCGGCAAGACTACCCACGATATCCATCGCCCGCTTCGTGACGCGATAGGCCCACTTCGACTCATCGCGCTTGGTCAAGTCCGGATAGAGCGTCGGATTGGTTGGCCGCTGGTCAGCGTTGTGATCCCAGTCTTCAGGAAAAACGTGGAACGAGATACTCACCTGATTGAATTGCTCAGAGGCTAGCTTGGTGCGCAGCGTATTGCTGACCCGGGTGATCATAGTACTCAGGGTTGCGCTCCCAGCAAAGCCGATTTCCGTAAACATTACGCCTACGGCGCAATCATTCGTATACCATCCGGTAAGGTCAGTCTCCCGAGCAGTTACCGAAAGTGCCGTCGCAATCTTTCTGAGCGCTTGTCGATTGCTCTCTGACGGGTGTTGCTCTCCCATGTCCAGCAGCATCAGGACGAACGGCTTGCGGGAGCGCTCGCTCCTTTTCCTCTCAAGCGAGATCATCCGACGGAACGCTTCCTCGTTCAGGATGCTCCGCTCCGCCGCCACAGATGAGGCTGTAAAAGAATGGGGGGAGCTGGTGCGCAAACTCAATACGTTCACAATACCCTCCGCCGGTTTGGAAATTGAAGGACCATACGCTAGTCGTTGCTCGTAGCTAATTTCGTAAACAGGGGGATAGTTGGACTACTGGGGGAGGATTCCTACTATATCACTACGACGTTTGTGGATTCCTCTTAGGCACTTCTGATTTTCCGAAGTAGTGGCAAATTATGGTCGGGCCGAACCCAATTCGAACTGCTGCCAAGTAACGAGCTTCGTTTTAGCGAGGCTAATAACAAAATGCACAGCTTCGCCCTCTCGGTCCCATCGCTGAATCGGAAACTCGCCGCGCACATCGGTAAACTAGAGCTCGCCCTCGATCCGGGTTTGCTTTCCCCCGGATCTGCAGCTCTGCGGACAATCGTCTATCCGCCAAGCATTCCACGGTTGAGCAAGTCGCACGCGGGGGAAGTAATCGCCCAACCGTGTTGGCAGCCGTACAGCGCTAGTTTTCGCCAGTGTTCTCTTCCCTGAGTCCCTCAGGGTCCAGGGGGCGGCCACGCAGGTGGATTACTCTCCCAAACGAGATTAGCTTCGGCCACGATGAAGTCTCCATCAGCGAAGCCAAGCTTCGGGGGGGTTTAATCGCGTAATTGAGTTCGTTTCTGGGGGGGGTTACCACAGGTTACTTTTGGGTGCACAGAGCTGCAAGAGGTACTGAGTCTCAGCGACATAATTCTCAATTGCTACAGAGTTGAATCTCTTTTTCCTAAGAGAATAATTGTTCAATACAGAGAGCAAGTTCTCTATCATTCGCCGCCCTAGACGACATCCAAATGCGGTATACAGATTTTAATGTAAGATATTGATCTAGCATGACTTAAATCTATTTTGTTGGAGCCTGAGCGATCTTGTCGGTGAAGAAGTGTCGATGAACCATTGCAATTTGTTGCAACCTCAAGGGCCTTGCAGTAAACTAATCCCAATTCTGCCGGTTCCCCCGCCGCAGGAGCACTGGTTAGTGGTAGCAGCTTTTGGTGGTCCCTCACAGGGTCAGTGCAGTCCTCTGCTCGGAGGAAGCGATGGAGACAGGGTCAACTGGCGGGAATCCCATTCGCGTATTCGTCGCGGACAACTCACCTATTCATACGCAACTGGTGGCAGACGGGTTGAAGCGTGATCCCGCTTTACAAGTCGTTGTCCCCGTCTCGGATGCCTCGAGACTAAACGCTGAGGTGATGGCGAGTGATGTCGATGTGTTGGTAATCAGTGCCAATTTGGAGGATCAGCCTTCCAAGGGCTTGGAGATTTTGCAAGAGCTGCGCGCATCGTTTCCCGGCATACGCGCTGTAGTTCTTTTGCACTCGTCAAAGCGCGAGCTGATCGTGGATGCCTTTCGTGCCGGCGCGCGCGGGATCTTCAGTCGGCAAGGCTCGATCGAGATGCTAATGAAAGCAGTTCGGTGTGTGCACGAAGGCCAGATCTGGGCCAACAGCTGGGAAATGGGCCTTGCCGTGGAAGCGCTGGCGAATTCGCGGAAGGTTCGCCCGGTGAACGGAAATGGGCTGAGCCAGCTTTCCCCGCGTGAAATGGAGGTGGTCCGGTGCCTGGCGGAAGGGCTGACGAATCGGGAAATTGCTGAGCGGCTTCAACTAAGCCAGCACACCATCAAGAATTATCTCTTTCGAGTGTTTGACAAATTGGGAGTCTCAAGCCGAGTCGAGCTCCTGTTCATGACCTTGAGTCAATAGATTGCCGCCCGTTGTGTTCCCCGAAGATTTTGTATATGGACCGAGTCCGCAGCCCAGCCTTCTAGCCTCTCAAAGAAAGTCGCCCCGAGGAGGTCGGCCCCGTCGCTTCACTGGCTTTAGTCTCACCCGTTTTGCAGGTTTTGCCGGTCTCTTCGACGTTCCCGTAAGTTGCCCAGCTCCCTGGTTTTAAGCCTCCCCCAGGCCCGAGGATGACCCCGTCTCGGATGCGCGGGCAGGAGTTCAACCGGCCCTCTGGACCCCTGGCGAGGCTTTCCCGCTGCGAAGGTAACTACCGTCGAGCAGCCAAACACTGTATTTTAGGAATATCCCCAAGTATTTCCAAGACACTCTCCCAAAATGAGGTGGGATCTGGAGTCTTTGTGATCCAAGGTGTATTTCCATGCCGTCGCAGTTGCGCTCTTATCGCACTGGCGCTTCTCTCGCTCTCCCTTGCTGGGTGTTCGCGCGACCCGAACGTGCGAAAGCAAAAATACTTTCAGAGTGGCGTGCGCTACTTCGAGAAGGGTCAGTATCAGGAAGCAGCCATTGAGTTTTTCAATGCGATTCGTATTGATGACGCTTTTGTGGACGCCCATTACCAGTTGTCTCAGACCTATTTGAAAACTGAGCAATGGTCGCTGGCCTATCAGGAACTCGAACGCACCGTCGAGCTACAACCGGAGCACTATCAGGCTCGTACTGATCTGGTGCAGCTTCTGATCGCAGCCCGCGACTTCAAGCAAGCCGAGGAGCAAGCCGACTGGCTATTGAAAAAGCGGCCTGACGATCCGCAGGTTCACGTCACCTATTCGAATCTCCTCGCCGGCAAGGGCGATTTTCCAGGCGCAGTCGCAGAAATGCAGAAGGCGACCGCGATGGCACCGAACCGATCCAGCTTTTACCTCGACCTGGCGCTCTTGCAATTGAAGAACAACCAGTCCGATGCGGCTGAGGTGAATTTCAAAAAGGCAATTGAGCTGGACCCCAAAGCGGCAGACGCCAGTTTCTTTCTCGGCACCCTCTATCAGTCCAGCGGCCACTTCACGGATGCCGAGCGGCAGTTCCGCAATGCCATCGCAGCCGCTCCCCAGAACCCCGAACTTCGCGGCGCGCTCGCGCGCCTTTATCTCGCGCAGGACAGAAAATCGCAAGCGGAGGAGTATCTCCGGCAAGCGGTGCTCGAATTTCCCAACGACTCTGTCGGGTATCGCATGCTGGGTGATTTTTACGCGGCGACCGGAGACAGGGACAAAGCGATCTCGGAGTACGCGGGCATTCTCGAAAAACACCCCAAGGATTTGCAAGCCGAAAAGAATTACATCCAACTCCTGATCCAAAGGGCTCGTCTGGGTGATGCGCAAAGGCTGAATGATGCAATCCTCAAAACCAATCCGCAGGACAGCGACGCTCTCATCTACCGTGCGCAAATCCAGATTGCGGAGAACCATTTGCTCGATGCCAAATCGACTCTCGAGACGGCAACCAAAAACGATCCAAAAAACGCAGCCGCTCACTACTATCTAGGCATTGCGCTCGAGAAGATGGGAAATTTGGCCAATGCCGAAAGTGAATGGGGAGAAGCGGCACGCTTGCGACCCGACTTAGTGGATGCTCAGTTCGCGCTCGCTGGAGCCGCCATGAGCCGGGGAGACATGCCGGCGCTCGAGGAAGCAGCCACGCGAATCATCAATCTACAACCCGGCTCGCCCGACGGCTACGCATTGCGCGCGGTCTCCAACATGAATCGCAAGTTGTTTCGAGAGGCTGAGCAGGACGCGCAGCGCGCCATTGATATCGCTCCCCAGAGTACCGTGGGCTATGTGCAATTGGGCCATTTGAGGGCTCTTGAAAACCGATACCGCGAAGCTGAGAAAGCCTACCAGGAGGCATTGGATCGTGATGCGAATTCCAGCGACGCGCTCCGAGGACTCATCAGCGTCTACCTCTCTCAAGGCGAACTCGAGCAGGCAATCCGCGTGACCAATATGCACATTACCGCGTCGCCGAACAATAGCGACTTTTATGATTTACTCGGCACACTACTGTTTCAAGACAAGAAGGACCTGAACGCGGCGGGGGCCGCCTTTCGAAAGTCTGCGGAGCTGAATCGAGACAACATCGACGCATCGATACAGCTGGGCCAGGTGCAGGCAGCCATGGGCCAAGTCGACCAGGCAATTGCCACCTACCAGGAGGCGCTCAAAGAGCATCCTGGACGGGCAAATCTTTACGTACTGCTTGGGGAGTTATTTGAGGCCAAGCGCGATTGGAACAACGCACAAAGCGCCTATCAGAATGCGCTGCTGTATAAGCCCGCAGATCCGCTGGCCTCTAACAATCTGGCCAACGTGATCCTCGAGAGCGGGGGCGACGTGGATGTGGCTTTATCGCTAGCCCAGACGGCACGCCTCGGCCTGCCGGATTCACCAGATGTCGCCGATACCTTAGGATGGATCTACTACCAGAAGGGGGCATACAAGTCGGCCATTGGCCTCCTGCAAGAAGCAATCACGCTGGCCGAAAAGAATAAGATTCCTGACAACCCTGATTACCATTATCACCTGGGCTTAGCCTACGAGAAGACAGACCAGGTCGCTCTGGCCCGACAGCATTTGGAACGTGTGCTCCAGATCAAACCTGATTACGTCGATGCCGCCAACGTCCGGAAACAACTTGCACGCCTGCAATCTTAGTGGGCCGGCAAGGGAGCGTCACACCCCGCGATAGTTCTGAAGCGCTCTCGGAAGCCCGCAAAACTTCAGCAGTTCAACCAGCTATCGATTGCCTCCGCAGACAGCGAGGGATTTGCCGAATGTACCTCTGAGATCTTCCGGATCTAGAGAAAACCCGGCATACTGCCACACTTATGAGGCTCCCCCGATTAGCTTCTAGTCGCCTGCTGTATTGTGTAATCGTTCTCGTGGGATTTTCCGTTCCGCCCACCGCCCTCGCAACAGAACTGAAGGCAAGTGCCAACGATCTTCACTTTGGCAATGTGGTTGTAGGGCAAACACGGAGCATGTCCGTTACCTTGACGAATACGAGCGAGAAAGCCGTGAAGATCTCGAGCATACACTCCAGCGCTCCGGTTTTCCTTGTGAGCCATGGCAACCTTCCCCTTACTTTGAAAGCGGGCCAGCATGTAGCCCTGGAGATAAGATTCCGTCCAGCCGCGGAAGGGCACAAAAACGGAAGAATCGTCTTCAATGAGAGTGCAGCGATCCTTGCAGTTCACGGCGAGGGTGTAAAGGGGGCATCGACAGCGCTAAAAGCGAATCCCTCCAGCCTTACCTTCGGCGACGTACAAGTGGGGAATAGCCTAAAGTTGCCGATGGTTCTTACCAACACTGGACGTTCGTCAATCACCATCTCAGAGGAAAAGATACCGAGCACACAATTCAGCCTGGTGGGGCTTAGTTCACCTTTGACTCTGGAAGCAGGGCAGAGCTTTACCTTCTCGATCGAGTTCGCGCCCAAGACAACCAAAACAGTGAGCGGGGATTTAACATTTGTCGACCACAAGTCGGAAGCCGTAGCCATCATGCTGCGTGGAACGGGCAGCTCCGTGGGCCAACTAGGCGATGCTCCTGCGGCAATGAACTTCGGCAACGTGACGGTGGGACAGAGTGCGACCCGCTCGGGGACACTCACTGCTACCGACGGGAGCGTAACGGTCCATTCCGTAGCCAGTTCCAGTCCGGAGTTTGTGGTCAGCGGAATTTCGTTTCCGGTGACGATTGCCGCCGGCAGCAGCGTTCATTACACCGTCAACTTTACACCGCAGCAAAGCGGAGCAGCCTCCGCGAGCCTGTCTTTCGCCAGCAGTGCCTCGGATTCACAGGTTGCGGAGTCTCTGGCCGGCAGCGGCGTCAAAGCAGAGAATCAGTATGTGGCGCTCTCTTGGAACGCGAGCAGGTCGCAGGTATCGGGTTATAACGTTTATCGAAGCGATCGGTCAGGGGGGCCCTACGCGAAGATCAATAGCGCGGTAAATAAAGCAACCGCCTACACGGACACATCCGTTACGCCGGGGCAAACCTACTACTACGTGATCGTTGCCGTGAACTCAAGTGGACAACAAAGCACGTACTCAAATCAGGCACAAGCCGCCGTGCCATAGATTTTGGCGCGCTTAAAATATTCGGCGCAGTCTGCCGACCGCAGGCTCCCCGTCTAGCACCTAACTAGGTTCGCGGCGGCAATTCCCTTGGTGGCGTTGCGCGTATCCACCACCAATTTTGACTCGCGCACGATCTTGGGGTAGTCGTAATCGGAATGATCAGTGACAATCAGCACGCAATCATACTTACCCAGATCGTCCAGGCTGGCGCAGTGCATCTGTAGTTCATATTTGCGTCCCCGGCCTACAAACTTGAAATAGGGATCGTGATAGCTCACCTCTGCGCCCTGCTGCCGCAGCAACTCGATAATGGTGAGAGACGGAGATTCGCGCAGATCGTCGATGTCTTTCTTGTAGGCAACGCCGAGCACCAGGACTTTCGAACCGTTGATCGTCTTCCGGCGATCGTTCAGCGCCGCGCCCACCGAGGCCACAACGTGATAGGGCATTTGAAGGTTCACTTCCCCGGCTAGTTCGATGAAGCGGGTATGAAAATCAAATTCCTTCGCCTTCCAGGAGAGATAGAAGGGATCAATGGGAATACAATGCCCCCCTAATCCAGGTCCGGGATAAAACGCTTGAAACCCGAATGGTTTGGTGGAAGCGGCTTCGATGACCTCCCAGATGTTAATTCCCATTCGCAGGCAGAGCAGTTTCAGTTCGTTGACCAAAGCGATGTTCACGCAACGATAGATGTTTTCGAGGAGCTTGGTCATTTCGGCTGCGGCCGGCGTGGAGACCCGAACCACGCGATTGAAAACCGATCCATATAATCCGGCGGCCAATTCCGCTGCGTAGGGGTCGAGCCCACCAACAACTTTCGGAATGTCACGTCGCGCGACCGATTGATTCCCTGGATCTTCGCGCTCGGGAGAGAATGCAACATAGAAGTCTCCGGCTTCTTCGGCCCTTGTCGCCTTCAACCCCGATCGGTTGCCTTTTTCCAGAATCGGAACCAGCACCTCTTCCGTTGTGCCCGGGTAGGTAGTGCTCTCGAGCACAACCAACTGTCCCGCGCGGAGGTGCGGCGCAATCGATTCCGCTGTGGACGTGATGTAGCTAAGATCGGGTTCGTGATATTCGTCGAGGGGAGTGGGTACACATATGACGATGACATCCATATCCCGTAACCGGGCGAAATCGACGGTTGCGGAAAACCCGCTCTGACGCGCTACCTCGATCTCAGTCGGAGGGATCCGATAGATATACGAACCGCCCTCCGTCAGGATGTCCACCTTCTTGCGATCAATATCGAAGCCCGTAACCGGGAAACGTTGCTCGTTAAACAAGAGAGCCAATGGCAACCCGACATACCCCAGGCCGATGATACCGACCTGTGCTGTACGGGATTGGAGCCTGTTCTTGAATTCTTGCGAATTGATATCTAAAGCCTGGGAAATGTTTGACATGTATGAACCCGGATCAATTGGAGTTACGGTAGACAGTTAGTCTTCCGCGCCACGACTCTAAAGAGTGCCGGAGCAACAGCCCACAGAAACTGCTGCTCTGCCTAACTTCTAGATCGGGCAAACCGCAGTATTATACCCTGCCTTGCTCGTTTTCCGAGCAGCATCGATTCGGGGGAAAGCGTGGGCATCGGCCATGCCCCGAAAACCGACAGAAGAAGATGCTTCGATCTTGCAAAATCGAACCGCGATGCAGGCATGACGATCGCGAACGATGCCTCAAATTCCCCCTCTAGGTCCGACGTTTAACCTTACGTTTTTCACCCCCCGCGGCGATGTTTCCGCCGTGGTATAGCAGCACAAACTGATGTTACGACTGGGTAAACCTTCGTAAGCTCTCCTTGCAAGGAGTGCGGAAACAAAGGCCCAAGGCAGCACGCCTGACAACTAACGTGACCTTTCCTCTGATTACCACACCAATTGGCTATTGCCGCATCTAGCCGTATCCGGTAGTGCTAGT
>Ga0187783_10000178_pt1 | contig 48130 bp, 40 predicted proteins | sample 1015_SJ02_MP02_2_FD_132471 | JGI IMG/M metagenome (GOLD analysis project Ga0187783, IMG submission 132471) | Tropical peat soil microbial communities from peatlands in Department of Meta, Colombia - 1015_SJ02_MP02_20_MG | ecosystem: Environmental > Terrestrial > Soil > Wetlands > Peat | place... | reverse complement strand
TGGCGCTCGAGCAACTCGAGCGTGGCGAGCGCGGCGGCCACAGCGACGGGATTGCCTCCAAAAGTCGACGCGTGTGCTCCCGGTTTCCAGTCCATGATTTCGGCTTTGGTAATCAGCGCGCCGAGCGGCATACCCGAGGCGATGCCTTTCGCCACGCAGATCATGTCCGGATCGATCCCCGCGTGATCGACGCCCCACCATTTTCCGGTGCGCCCCATGCCGGACTGAACTTCGTCGGCGACGAGCATGATGCCGTGCTTGCGGGAGAGGCGCTCAAGAGCCTGCAAAAATTCGGCGGGCGCAGCGACGTAGCCGCCTTCGCCTTGAATCGGCTCGACGAAAATGGCGGCGATTTCTTCGGGGTCGACAATCGACTTGAACATCTGTTCGAGCTGCGCCAGTACGTCGGCAGAGGCGTGCTCGGGGCGAACGCCATAGCCGCCGCGATACGTGTTTGGATAGGGCGCGTGAAAAACGCCGGCGAGCAGCGGGCCGAAGCGCTTGCGCTGGACGGCTTTGCTCGAGGTCAGCGAAAGCGAGCCCATCGTGCGTCCGTGGAAGCAGCCGTAGAAGGCGATGAATTTGTCGCGGCGCGTGTGATAGCGCGCGAGCTTCATGGCGGCTTCGATCGCTTCCGTACCGGAATTTCCGAAGTAGACGCGCTTGGGGCCGCGGCCGGGCGAAATCGACGCGAGCTTTTCCGCGAGGTCCACCATGCCGGGATAGTAAAAATCGGTGCTCGACATGTGGATCAGCTCAGCCGATTGCTTCTGGATCGCGGCGACGACGTGCGGATGGCAGTGTCCGGTGGCGACGACGGCGATGCCGGCGGCGAAATCGAGGAAGACATTGCCATCGACATCCTCGATCATGGCGCCGCGGCCGGTCTTCGCGACGAGCGGGTAGTCGCGCGTATAGGACGGCGAGACCACTTTGTGGTCGCGCTCGACGATCTCTTTCGCGCGGGGGCCGGGCAGCTTCGTAACCAGCTGCGGTAACTTTTTCGCCAGCTTTTTCTCCAGTGTTTGCATCATTTCCTCTCGTAGTTGCAATTTTGCCGGTGCGGGAAATTTCCCGCCGGGACACGCCGGATTCCTTGCAGTAGAGGAAGAGTTAATCGATCCCGAAAAGATTCGGGCGTTCGCGTGAAGGCAAACTGTGCAGCGAGTGCAATTGTCGAGCGGGCGATATCATTTGTACTTCCAGCGAACCGAGCCGTCCTTCATGTCTTCCACAAGAATACCAGAATCGGTCAATTGCTGCCGGATCTCGTCGGAACGTTTGAATTCACGGCGACGCTTGGCGGCCGTGCGCTCCGCAATCAAGGCCTCGATCTGCGGGGCGCTCAGGCGGTCGCGGGAGCGAAGCAATCCGAGTTTTTGGAGTTTCTCGTCATCATCATCGGCGAGCAGGGCAAGGATGGCGTCGAATTTCTCCATGGCGGCCACGGCGCGCGGGGCATCCTGCTGCAGGAAAGTCTGCTGGTCCACCGCCGTATTCAGATCGCGTACAAGATCGAAAATGGCGGCGAGGGCGACGGCGGTGTTGATGTCGTCGGCTAGGGCAGCGTCGAAGTCAGCTTCTGCCTTTTCGATTCGCTCGTGACTTTCCGGACTCGAGCCGGCGGGGAATTGGGCATTTTTCAGGCGGTCAACAAAATTTCGTAGGCGCTCGACGGCGTTGCGCGCTTGCGTGAGGCCGTCCTCGGTGAAATTGAGCTGGCGGCGATAAGGCACGGACAGCAGAAGAAAGCGAACCGTCGAAGGTTTGTGGCCTTTGGCGAAGAGATCGCGCAACGTGTAGATGTTGCCCAGCGACTTCGACATTTTCTGGCCGTCGATGATCAAGTGCTCGGCGTGAAGCCAGGTGCGGACAAACGGATGGCCGGTGGCGGCTTCGCTTTGCGCGATTTCATTTTCATGGTGCGGGAAGGCTAGATCGACGCCGCCGGTGTGAATGTCGAGCGTTTCGCCGAGATATTTCATGGCCATCGCCGAGCATTCGATGTGCCAGCCGGGGCGGCCGGGACCGATCCGCGTCTCCCAGAAATGTTCGCCGGCCTTCGGCGCTTTCCAAAGCGCGAAGTCGCGAACGTCGTCTTTTTCGTATTGATCGACATCGACGCGCGTGCCTGTTTTCATGCCGGAGACGTCGATCTTCGAAAGCTTGCCGTACGCCGGAAATTTCGAAATGCGGAAGTAGATCGAGCCGTCGCTCGTATAGGTGAGGCCTTTTTGCTGGAGTCGCTCGATCAAGGCAACCATGTCTTCGATGTGGTCTGTCGCGCGCACCACTTCTTCCGGCGCTTCCAAGTGCAGCGCGTCCATGTCCTCCAGAAAACCTTGAATGTATTTTTCCGTGTACTCGCGGATACCGATGCCGGCGGCAGCCGCGGCATGGATGATGCGATCGTCGACGTCGGTGACGTTCATGACTTGCATGACGCTGTACCCGCGCGAACGGAGGAAACGGCGGAGGATGTCCTGAAAAACGAAAGTGCGAAAATTTCCTATATGGGCAAAGGCATAGACGGTGGGACCGCAAGTGTAGATGCGGACTTCGCCGGGATGGACCGGGGTGAGCGGCTCGAGGCGGTTCGTGAGCGTGTTGTGGAGCTGTATCTCAGTCATTTTGGCGCCATAGCAAAACGGCTATTGTAGCCGAGCTTTTCACCGGCGCAAACGCCCGGCTGAGGACTTTGTTAAGCTACCGGCTCGAAATGGGCACCGGAAACAGTGATGTTTCAGATTTGGCCGCGGCCGATCCATCGCGGCGCCGGGCGGCTACGGGATCGAAACTCATTTTCGGCGCGGTGATTTTCGCTAGCGCATTCCTGCTATTTCAGATCGAGCCGCTGATCGCCAAGATTCTTCTCCCGCATTTTGGTGGCGCCGCGGAAGTGTGGATCGTGTGCTTGCTGTTCTTTCAGGTGACGTTGCTGCTCGGATATCGGTACGCGGATTTTCTGGCGCGGCGAATCAGCGCGCGGATGCAGGGACGAGTGCATGCGGCTCTGCTCATCGCGAGCATTTTGAGCTTGCCGATCATCTGGAGGAGCGCTTGGCGTGCGCCCAATGGTGGCGATCCCGTTGTCCAGATTCTGATACTGCTGACCGTAAGCGTCGGGCTGCCCTACTTCTTGCTTTCGTCGACAAGCCCCTTGCTTCAGGCCTGGTACACGCGCGCGCACGCTGGGGCGATTCCCTACCGCTTTTACGCGCTTTCGAATCTAGGGTCGATGCTGGCCCTTTTGAGTTATCCCGCCGTCATCGAGCCCTCATTTGCAACACGGCGGCAGGCGATCGGGTGGTCGGTGGCCTATGGAGCCGTCGCAATTTTGTGCGCGGCGGTTGCGCTGCGTAGAGGCCGGGATTCGGCCGCGCTTGTGCAATCGCCCGCGCGGGAAACGGAAATGTCCCGTCAACCGGGCTGGAAAATGCGCACCCTTTGGGTGGCGTTGGCGGCGGGCGGCTCCGCGCTGCTCCTCGCGATCACGAATCACATCACGCAAAACATCGCCGCGGTTCCTTTGCTCTGGGTAATTCCGCTGAGCTTGTATCTGTTGAGCTACATTTTGTGCTTCGACCGCGCCGCATGGTACCCGCGCGGCCTTTTTCTGCGGCTGCTCGGTGTAGCGCTGGGCAGTATGACCTACGCGCTGTCGCCTTCGTTCGCGACCCTGCCAATCAAAGTTTTGCTTCCGCTATTTTGTATCGGGCTTTTCACTTGCTGCATGTTTTGCCATGGCGAACTTGCGCGGCTGAAGCCTGATTCCGTGCAGAACCCTTCGCACGTGACCAGCTTCTACTTGATGTGCGCATTGGGCGGCGCGATCGGGGCTGTTTTTGTTGCGCTGGTTGCGCCGCACATATTTCGCGGATATTACGAGCTGCAGGTTTCATTGGCAGCTTGCGTCGTGCTGGTGGTGATCGTCAATTATCGCGATCCGGCCGGACAATCCTATAAAGCGAAATGGCAACCGGCATGGATCGTCTTGACGGCCGTGGCAGTCGCGATCGTTGCGAGCCTGGGCGTGACCATACAGGAGCAAGGCAAGGATGTGCTGCTGACACTGCGAAATTTCTACGGTGTGCTGCGCGTGATCGATACTTCGGATTCGAACGCGCCGGCGAACAACGAAACGTCAGGCGGCACGCCCCGGTATCGCGTGTTGATGAATGGCACGATCAAGCATGGAATGCAATTCCTCGCGCCGGAGCTCCGGCGGCGGCCGACTTCCTATTACGCTCCGAATTCCGGTATCGGCGTCGCGCTGCAATCAGCCGAGCGGCGCGGTCCGTTGCACGTAGGCGTGATCGGGTTGGGTGCGGGAACAATCGCCGTCTACGGGCGTGCGGGCGATCGTTACACATTCTACGAGATCAATCCGCTTGCTGTGCGGGTTGCCAACCAAGAGTTCACGTTTCTCCGCGATTCGCCGGCTCAAACCGAGATCGTAATGGGCGACGCGCGATTGTCGCTCGATCGCCAACCGCCGCAGCGATTCGACGTGCTTGCGATCGATGCTTTTTCTGGCGACTCAATTCCCGTGCATCTGCTGACGCGACAGGCCTTCGAGCTTTATTTTCGGCATATGAAATCCGATGGCGTGATCGCTGTGCATGTTTCGAATCAGTTTCTTGACCTCGAGCCCGTAGTCGCGGCGGCGGCTTCGGCGTTGCGCAAGGAGGCTCTATCCATCAGCAACGGCGATGATCATCCCGATGGGATTTTCGCGGCAAACTGGATTCTCGTCGGAAGTGCCGATGCGTTTGCCGAGCAACCGGAAATGGAAGATGCAGGGGCTCAGTTAGCGCCATCGCAGCGAGATGTGCTCTGGACGGACGATTACAGCAGCTTGTTCAAAATTCTGAGATAGTGTGCGCCTCGCGATCGCCACACCCCGTGTGTCACCTGTTTGAGACTACGGATTCAATGTGACGTGGCGCGTGACAACCGTCACGTCGCCGTTTTGCGAGCGAGTTGTTGTGAGCGGCCTGGCATTCACCAGGAACTCGCCCTCGCGCGGCAAACCATAGCTTTGATCGGCCACGGAAACCACCACAGGCTTGCCAATAGGCAGGGAAAACTCAATTTGAATTCCACTGGCGGGAATGGCGGGGCAGCTATATGAGAACCATCCGTTCGCATACGCCTGGCGCGCCGTCGCGTTTTGCGGCTCAAGAATTTGGCCCTCAATTCGAACCGAATCGATGCCTGAGTTTGGTGGGAAAAAGACGGCCGCTTCAGGCGCGGCGCGTTCGGAACGTAGCAGCGTGCTGAAGACTCGGCGCTCTCCCGTTTGTGACGATTGCAGAACCGTGAAGGTCGGCGCGGCGAGCGCAACGCTAGGGGCGCTGGCGGCAAATGAAGGACCGGTCTCCCACGGGAACGAGTTCCGTTCGGTGCGCCCGAGATTGATGGCAACGCGGATCGGTTCAGGCAACCGGCCCGATGCCGGCTGGACGATCCATTGCGAATTGCCCGAGTCGGCGTCGAGCCAGTACTTCAAATTCATACGCTCTGGCGCCTTGGCAGAATACGCAGGGACCACCACAGCGATGCATGCGGCCGCCGCGGTCGCCAAAACCGCCGTCCAGCGAAGACTCCGTCCTTTCATTTCCGGCGCCGCTCCCGGCTCAACGCAAAGAGGAGCTACGGGCGCAAGAATCAAAGCCACAAGGATCGAAATCACCACAAAGGCACGCGCGCCAAATCCCGGGTATAGCAGAAGAACCGGAGGAAACAGCACAATTCCAGCAGCGAACATGGGCAGCACCGCGGCCCATGCTGAAAGCTGCGCGTTTGGACTCCGCTGCAAAGTCACCGGCAATCCTGCAAGAGCAGCGACCACCAACGGGAGCACGAAGACGTAGCTCAGCGCTGGTGCGAACACAACCATCAGAATCGAGAGCAAGGCCCACCACATCCACACACCGCACCAAAGTCCCCAAAATCCGGCTTTTGACCTAAAGAAAACAGCGCTCGTCAGCACGACGGCGGTTGAGAGCAGCCAAAAAGCTATCTCGGAGGGCAGCGGATGCGCTGTCCAGCTCACAGGAGTAACGCCGCCGATCCAGAGGAGCCATCGAAGGACCACTGCCAGCAGCCCCGCGGCAATCATGGTCACAGGCCACGCGATCAACCCCGAGCGCAATTCCGAAAGGTTGAGCCGCCTCATTCGGATCATCCAGAGTAATTGTCCCAGCAAAAGCATGGCGGCGAGTGCGGCGAGGATGATCAAGGCGCGAGCTCGCAAACAAATCACTGCCCGTCCGAAGAGATCGAAATACGACGCCTCTCGCCGCGGCAGGCCCTCCAGATTCGTATTGGCGAGAGCTCGCACGCTCGCTAGTGCGTTGTCCCCCTGATGCCGGAGGCTGGAGAGGCTTATGTTCGCGGAGTTATCGAGTGGGGTGTGGTAGTGCACTTCGTCTCCAATGAAGGCGAAGTTTAGGCCTTGGTAGCCGGCATTCTTGAAGATGGAGAAATCCGTGCTGTTTGGGAGTCTCTTGTAGGCGCTGTAAAAAATCGAACTGGTTATTGGCCGGGCTGCATGCCTGGCGTAGAGTTGCACGGTCCATTCATTCGCGGACCCTGTTTCGAACATCAGACTTGGTCCGGATGTGCCGCGCGCATCCACGTTCACCACCGCACGAATTTCTCTTGCCCACGGGTGCGAATCGACAAAGCCGCGCGCACCCAGCAGCCCCGCTTCCTCTCCGTCGTCGATCAACAGCACGATCGAGTGCTGGGGTTGCGGCAACGCTTTGAATGCGCGCGCGATTTCGAGAACGGTTGCCACGCCGGTTCCATCATCCGAATCGCCAGGCGCCGCTGGAACCGAATCGTAGTGCGCAGCAACCAGTACGGCCCCGCCGCGCCGGTCCGTTCCGTCGACGCGGGCGAGCACATTCCTGACCGTCGCGCACGTACCGTATTCAGCGCAGGCGAAGGCGGCTTGCACCTGCGTTTGGTATCCCAGCTGATTGAACTCCATCACGATTCGCGAGCGCACGCCATCATTCGCCGCGCTGCCGATCGGATGGGGCTCGTCCGGACCGAGTATCCGGTGGAGGAAGTCCAGCGCTCGGACGGCTGAGAATTCGGTCGCCGGTGCAGTGGACGGTTTCGAGGAAGGCGGTTGGAGTCCCCAAAAGCAGAGGACGAGAATTACGGCGAGTATCGCGAAACTAAAGAGGATTCGGCGTACTCCCGGCTGCTTGGGCGCTTCCAAATCCCCTCCGCTTGCCGCCAATTTAGGCTTCGCTTTCGCTTCGAGTCAACCGAGTTGCGACCCTCAGTTGCAATAGCGTGAAACAGAAGGGATGCGGGGCTGATCGCAACAGCTGTATGGGTTACGCGCCTGCGGCTTGCGCAGCGTGTGAGGAGGGCCTCGTTTGCTTGGCCTGGCGTTCGTAGGGTGCGCGCTCGAGCCTCCATATCGCGACGCCGGCGAAGGCAAGAATGGCGACGAGGAGCAGGCACAACATCGGCGCCGAAATGTGAGCGACGAGCAGCCCCAAAAACCCAAACAGCACGGCTGCGCAGTACATCGCAATCACCGCGCCTCGATGGCCGAGCCCCAGATTCGATAGGCGATGCGCGGTGTGATCTTTGCCGGGCGAGGTGAACGGCAGCATGCCGCGCCGCGAGCGTGAAATCGATATCAGGGTTGTGTCGAGGATCGGCACGCCGAGAATCAAAACGGGCGCGAGCCAGGAAACCGGCGATTGGGCTCCGTCTGGATGGACTTTCACACCGAGCGTGGCCATGAGGAAGCCAAGAAGCATTGCCCCGCCATCGCCCATGAAGATCTTGGCGGGGTTGAAATTCCATAACAGAAAGCCGAGCGCCGCGCCGAATGCCGCGGCTCCCAGCGTTCGCACCATCGTCTGGCCATTCAGCGTCGCAGCCATTGTGAAAAATGCGGCGGCTACCGCGGCAATGCCCGCGCAGAGTCCATCGAGATGATCGAGGATGCCGAACGAAGCGGTGATGCCCACGATCCATAGCAGAGTGAAGCATCCGTCGAGAAGCAAGCCCGACGGACCGGGCAAGAATCCGGAGAACAGGCGGGCGCGGACTCCGGAAGCAAGCAGGAGAACCGCCGCGAGCGGCATGCCGACGAAAAGTTTGATCTGGTGATGAAGCAGGCCGCGATCATCCAGCAGGCCGACAATGGCGAGGAGCGTACCCCCGGCGAGAATTCCCGCCGTCTGGCGCTGCAGTTCGCCATGAAAAGCGAGGCAAGTCGCAAGCACGAACCCAAGGTAGATCGCGATGCCTCCCAGGAGCGGCACAGGTTTTGCGTGCACCTTGCGGGGCCCTGGATTGTCGACGACGCCATAGTACAGAGCGAACCGCCGAATCGGCACGATGAGAATCGTAGACGCGAGCAGGGCCACAGCAAACGTCGTGAAATCGGGCGATGCAATCATTCGCTAAAGCCAACCTCCATCGGAAGCGAGAACGAGCCTCATTCCATGCCCACGTCGGCTCGAACTTCACGCCGCTTCTTCGACGATTCTCAGGAAACGTTCCAGTTCGTTTGCACGCGCGTAATTCGCAGCGGCTTCGCGCGCCCGCAGACCCATCTGCTCGAGTCGAGGCAAATCGCTGCGTGCAGCACGAATCGCCTGCGCAACCGCAGCAGGATCATCCGGACTCGCGGTGAAGCCGCATCCATATTTCCTCGCGATGCGCGCCGCATCGATCGATTCGTCTGCGACCGTTAAAACGGGCCGCCCCGCGGCCAAAGTCGAATAGAGTTTACTGGGAACGACGACGCCTTCCAGGCCGCGACGAACCGTGATGACGTGTAAGTCACCCGCCGCCATCACCAGCGGCAACTCGCTGGCTGGGCGAAACGGCAGGAAACGAATGTTAGGAACGTCTGAGGCCGCAGCTTCGAGCGCCGCGCGATTCGCGCCGTCGCCGATGAAGACGAAACCCACGCCTTCGTTGCGAAGCATTTTTGCGGATTCGATCAGCGTGTTCCACGCGCCATAGAATCCTAGATTTCCGGCGTGGAGCACGACAAACGGAAAACCGCCCCGAATCTCCTCAATAATCTTTTTGGCTTGGGTTTCGCCCGGCGGCGTCGATGCCGCGGGCGTTGTGCCATCGCGTACGACAGCCACCCGTGCTTCGGCGACCCCTTTCGCGAGAATCCGTTCCTTCATGTCATCGCCAAGAACGATTACCCGGGCTGCTTGTTGCAACGCGCGACGATGCATTCCTTCCCAGCGGTCGACCCACCAATTCTGGCGAACGATGTCGCCGCCGATGGCCATATCTGGATAGAGATCGCGAATGTTGTAGACGAATGGCCGGCCGGCGAGACGCGCGACGGCGGCCCCCGCGATTCCCGCAACGGGCGGATCGGTCATGGCGAGAACCAGGTCCGGACGAATGGCGGCGGCCCGCGGAACAGCGAGTGCGAGGTACGACAGATAATTCGAGACGCGCCGGCGCATGCGGTGCCGCGGATAGGCGGTGGAACCGACGCGCTCGACGACGATGCCGTTGCGCATTTCGCGCTGCAGCAATTTCCACGGATAAAACTGATCGGGATCGTAGGATGGGCGACCGGCGATGACCGTGACACTGTGGCGGCGCGCAAGAGTTTCGGCAACGTGCGCCGCGACGTTGGCGGTCGCGGAAGTGTCGGGCGGGTAGTACTCGTTGAAGAGCAGAATGTGCATGGAGGCTAGGTCACTTGGTGCACGAGATCGGTAACGGCGATTTCCGGTTCGATGCGAGCCGACTTTTTCTCCAACAGGAAATTTCCCAGGACCAGCACGTCCATTTGTGTGCGGCGGAAGCAGTCGAGGGCCTCCTCTGGCCGGCAGACAATGGGCTCGTTGTCGTTGAATGACGTGTTGACAAGGACGGGGACGCCGGTTAACTCACCAAAAGCGCGCAAGAGTTTCCAATAGAGCGGCGCCGCTGCTCGTGAGACGGTCTGAAGGCGCGCGGTGCCGTCGACATGGGTGGGCGCGGGAATCAAATCGCGTTTTTCGGCACGCACCGGGTACGCGAACGTCATGAAAGGTGATGGATGCGTCTTCGTGAAGAATTCGGCGGTGGCTTCCTCCAAAATCGACGGCGCGAACGGACGAAAAATTTCGCGATGCTTGATGCGGCGGTTCAGGATTTCCTTCATTTCGGGCCGCCGCGGGTCTGCAAGGATGCTGCGATTGCCCAGCGCGCGCGGTCCCCATTCGGCCGCACCCTGGAACCATCCGACAATTTTGCCGCTCGCTATGTGACGAGCGGTCTCGCGCACCAATGCCTCTTCATCGAGCTCTGCGAGCGTCGCAGTCGAAGTTTCCGATTGCTCGACCGCCAGCCGAATTTCAGCCGCAGAGAATTGCGGCCCCCAATAGGCGTGATCCATTACAAACTCGCGCGGCCGGCCCAAGATCTCATGCTGTACGGCGAACGCGGCGCCGACAGAGAGTCCCGCATCACCGGCTGCCGGTTGCACGAAGACGCGCTCGAATGGCGTGGCATCGAAAATTTTGCCGTTCGCGACGCAGTTAAACGCCGTGCCACCGGCGAGGCACAAATTCTTCACACCCGTTGTTCTGGCGAGGCCTTTCCAGTATCCGGCCAGGACTTCCTCAAGCGCCGCCTGCATGCTGGCGGCGATGTTCCGATGACGCTGCGTCAGAGGCTCCTCAGGGCGCCGTGCCCGGCCCAGTCGATTTTCGAGATACGGCGAAAACAGGCGGCCTTGGACGGGCGTGCGATCGGATTCGCGCCAACTCATCTCGGGGCCTTGGCTTTGGTGCTGGAAGTATTCAAGGCCGAGGCGGAACGAAAGTGGGCCGCTGCTTCGCACCATGCGCCGGCATTCATCCAAAAACTCGGGTTCGCCATACGCAGCGAGTCCCATGACCTTGTACTCGTCGCCGAATTTCCAGAAGCCGAGATATTGCGTCAGCGCGGTGTAGAAAATTCCCAGCGAATGCGGGAACGCAACCTCGCCGAGCGCGCGCATGCTTCGGCCCTCGCCCATGGCGCACATCGAGCTGGCGAAATCGCCGAGACCGTCAGCGGAAAGGACGGCGGCGCGCTCAAATGGCGATACGAAGAACGCGCTGGCCATGTGGGCCCGATGATGCTCGATTCGATGAAACTGCGCGCGAATCGCGTCCGGTGGGATTTCGAACGCTGAGGCGAGTTCTTCGCCAATTCCCGAAAATTGTTTCAGCACGCGCGCGCGATCGAACGCGAAACGCGGCATCCGAACCGCATAGCGCAGCTTCGTGCCAAGGCGTGCGTAGGCATCGCGTGGTATCGCGATGTGCTCTACTTCAGTGAGCTTTAGCCCTGCGCGATCGAGGCAAAACTGAATCGCGCGCACCGGCAGCCCGGCCGCGTATTTCACGCGATTGAGGCGCTCTTCTTCCACTGACGCAATCAGGCGGCCGTCCACCACAATCGCGGCGGCCGAATTGGCGTGATATGCGTTGATTCCGAGAATGTTCATGAAGTTGTGGAGCGCCCGTTCACGCTCGCTTGCGATCGAAGCCGATTGCAGTTATGCAACTGAGGCCCTCGCAGCTTTGGGATGTTCCGTGCCGAATGGAACAGACGTAAGGTTTCGCTTCGCCCACTCGTTGAGGACGTACAGCGACCACGGTCGGGACCAGGATGTTCGACCGCGGCGGAAATCCTGCCACACCTTGGCGACAAACCCCGTATGTACGAATGACTCTAGTTGTGGCGACCAGTCAGCCAAACCGGCGGCGACGCGGTTGCCAAGTTCGCCGCGCATCCAGTGATGCCACGGAAATGTGAACGTGCGCTTCGGCTGTTCGGCAATCTCACGCGGCAACAGATCGCCCAGGGCGGCGATCAGCAGCGATTTCGGGCGCGAAGAAGCTTTCGCGGATTGAGGAAGCGAGAGCACGTATTCGACCAGGGTTGAATCGAGAAACGGAACGCGGACTTCCAGCGAATTTTTCATGCTCATCGCGTCTGTGTCGCGCAGCAGTGTGTTGACGAGATAGGAGCGCAACTCTAGCCACGACACGCGGGTGAAATGGTCAAGCCGCTGCGCTTGTGAAACCGATTCGGCGATCCAGCTGTACCACCGCGTCGTGGTCCATTTTTGCGTTGCATTTGGCTCTGGGCCGACGCGCTCCGGCGTGAACAGCAGGCGCGTGAAATAGTAGGCGTCCGGCAGCGCATTGGGATCGAGCCAGCAGGAACGTGCCTTGCGCAATCCATCCGGCGAGGAGCGCGAGACACCCGCGCTTTCGAATGCAGACGCGACCAGCGAACGAAGAACCCGGGGTGTGAAACGCGCGAGCGCGGTGATTCTTGCGAGCTGATCGGTCGCCCGAAACGAAGTGTAACCGCCGAAGAGCTCGTCGCCGCCGAGGCCTGAAAGCGCCACCTTCAATCCCGCTTGCCGCGCCGCCCAGGAGACGAAGTACGTGTTGATCCCATCCATGCTTGGCTGATCGAACGCAAGAATGACTTCGTTTAGCCTCCGGATCATTTCCGAATCCGACAACTGCAGTTCTCGGTGTTGAGTCCCTAGGCGCTGGGCGGTCCGCCGCGCGATGGCGGCTTCGCTGAACTCCCGGTCGGGAAAGTCCACGGTAAATGTATGGATTCCGCCCTGGCTGCGACTCGCCAGCGTGGCGATTGCCGTGGAATCAAGCCCGCTACTCAGAAAAATCCCGACCGGCACATCCGCCGCCAGATGGCTTGCTACCGCGCGGTCGAGCAGCACGCGAACGCGCTTCGGCGGATCACCCGCGGTTTGCGCTTCGCGCCCGCTAACAGAGCTTCGGCGGTCATCGCGATCTTTGAACGGTTCCCAATATGCGATCGGTTGCGGCAACTGGATTGGACGATCTACCGAAATGCTGATCGAATGTCCCGGCGGGAGCGAAAAAACTCCTTCGATTATTGTCAGCGGCTCGCCGACAGAGCCGAAAAGCAAGTAAGAAGGAATCGCTTCAGGTGCGAGTCGAGGTTCGGCGCGGCCGCTCGCCAAAAGGGCGCGCACTTCGGACGCAAATAACAGTACGCCATCGACGAGTGCGTAATAGAGCGGCTTGATTCCCAGGCGGTCTCGCACCAGAAAGACATGCGCGGCACGAGTGTTGTGCCCCCCGGGCATTTCGATCGCCGCGAACGCGAACATTCCCTGCAAATGCTTGACGCACTCCTCGCCCCAGGCTTCATAGGCGTGGACGATTGCCTCGGTGTCCGAGTTCGTGCGGAATCGATGTCCAGCCGCGGTGAGTTGATCGCGCAGCTCACGGAAATTGTAAATTTCGCCGTTGAAGACGACAGCCAAAGTTCCCGATTCATTCCAGATCGGCTGGCTGCCCCCGGCGATATCGATGATGCTCAAGCGCCGCATGCCCGCCACAACGGGTGTCGCCCACAATATCCCTTCTTCATCCGGGCCACGATGAAGCATCGCGGCCATCATGCGACGCACGATGGCTTCGCTCTCCTCTTTCGACTCAATTCCGATTGCGCCGCAGATACCGCACATGACGCGCGTTCACCGTCGATCTGAAAGCTGAATTCGAGCCTTACCCGCGAAAAAAAGAACTGCGGGAGGAACATCCGGGCTCAAAGGGTAGCGTTAGTGAGGGAATCTCTTGGGGGAAGAATTTGTGCGATGTTCCGATTCCAGCACGGGAGGCACGGCTCGAGTATTGAAATGCCGAACCTAAAGACGCGCTATTGCCGCCTCAAGAGCCTCTGTTGCCGGAACTCAAGCCAAGTGAGGATAAGAACGATCAGGTCAAAAACGCTGAGGGCCATCATCATCGATGAGTGCGTCAGCACGAACCGGTAGGTTTGGTACCCGATGAAGACGGACAACATCACGATCATGAGCGGATAGGCCCATAGCCGGTTCATCAGCAACGCGATCACCAGCACGAGTTTCACCGCTCCATGGGAAATCAAGTATGCGGAGGCGAACGGGCGTCCCGTCCCAGCCAAATCCTCCGCGAATCGAAGCAAATGGCTCGCAAAAAAATCGTGAGGATTCCTGGACAGCTCCTGATCCAATATATCGACCAAGTATCTGTTGATCGTCTGCGGGTTAAGTTTCAGAAGCAATAGCCCGCTGATTGTCTCGATCAGCGCGTGCAGTCCCTTCAGGCTGATGCCCACGCGAAAGCTTCCATCGAGCAGCGACCCGTGTTTCGCGGTTGCGGACGTACGGTTCGGCAAATTTGATTGGACAACCGACATGCTCGATGTGTCCTGGCGACCGATGGAATGGCGCGTTGATGGCCGGCGCGCGTTGGCTCAATACCTGTAAGTTTACCCTAACCCAGCTTGATGCTCGGATGGCAAATTCGCTGAATTCTCCGGTTGCGCGGATGCGCAGAGCTGGTAGCATCTCTGCGTGCTCCTCGAAAAATTATTGCAGGTTTGCAGCGAAGAGCTGCAAAAGGCGGCGCGCGCCTTCGTTTTGATGCACGAGGCGCTGCGCGAGCTCGATGACCGCACGCTCGAACAGGCAATCCTTTTTTTCAAGATCTGGTAGGTACGATTCGCCGTTGCTACGGCCGGATTTCTAGCGGCTTGGCTCACCCGCCACTCCAACCCACGTGCTTGCGTCCTTGCGACTGAAAATCAGTCTGGTCTCCCGCGGTTTCACGACCATGATCGCCCTCGCTCTTTTCGCATCCATGGTGATGATTCCAAGCCCGGCTCGCGCTCAGTCGGGCCCTGTTGTGGACGGCAACGAATTGGAAGTCTGGACGGGCGGCGGCAAAGTCCTGAGCGGGCCGCTGGCGAGTGTGCACGCGTGGAACGTTGGTGCGCGCTACGGTTGGGTGCTCACGGATGTCATCGGCACGAATTGGTTGCGCGGAAGGCTCGAGTATGTAGTTGATGCGATCCCGGTCTTCGCAGTAGTGCAGCCTGACGGCACCGCCATCGGAGGCGGCTTCGATCCGACGGTCCTGAAGTGGGATTTCGCCGCACACGAACGCATCGTGCCGTATTTCGAGCTCGGCGGCGGCATCGTGTTTTTGAATCGCGATATGCCTTACGCGGGTGCATCCAGCGTGAATTTCGTTCCTTCCGGCGCGATCGGGCTGCATTTTCTGCGCCACAAATTTTATTACAGCGCCGAAATTCGGTACCTGCACGCCTCGAACGCCAACCTCGCGAATCACAATCCGGGAATCAACACGTTTCAGTTGCGAATCGGTTTAGGACTCTTTACGCACCCCAAGTAGATTCGGGCCGCGGAAGGCATTGGCAACTGGAATCCGTCAGCGTGCGCTCGAGGCACGCGACGAATCCTCCTTGGCGAGTTCCCTCACGAGATATTGCATTTGCCCGATGTGATGCTCCACGTGTGCGGCCATGCGCATGAGCGCGGCGAAGCGGTTTTTCGATGGCGTGTCCGCGGAATAGGCCGCGGTCCAATCCTCGGGAGATTGCCGGCGAATCGTTTCCACGACCATGGCGACGGCCCGATCGAAATTGGCGATAACCTGCTCCTTCGCTGGCTTGCTCGCCTCTGTGAACTCGCGGTCCCGATCGCGGACATAGCCGGTTCCCGCGATGTGTGCGCCGATATAGTGATGCAGATTACCCGTGAGGTGCAGCAGCAGATGGCCAACGCTGTTGCCGTAGGAGTATGGCTTACGCCAGAGCTGTTCGTTCGAGAGCGGCGCAACGAGTTCGTGGATTTTGTCGCGAACTTCTTCGTAATACGACGCAAGCGCATCAGCCGCTACCGATGAGAGATTGGACATGCGTATTCCCCTCCCGAATCGATTGAGTATAGCAGCCGCGCCGTCGTGATACTCTCGCGCGAAATAGCGGGAACACGCGCGAAAGCGACGACAACTTTACTGAGGAGACTTGCGATGCCTGTGAGCGTCAACGAAGCCATGGTGACAACAGCATTCGAGCTGCCGGGATATCGAGTGGCGCGCGGCTTGGGGCTCGTGCGGGGCGTGACGGTAAGATCGCGCAGCGTGTTCGGGACCATCGGTGCATCCCTTGAAACGCTGGTCGGCGGCAATATCACTCTGTTCGAGGACATGTGCGAAAAAACACGCGAGCAGGCGCTCGAATTGATGATGCAACATGCCATCGAGCGCGGCGCCAACGCCGTGATTGGCGTCCGATACGACGCGACCGAAGTAATGCAGGGCGTCACCGAAGTGATTGCCTACGGCACAGCCGTGCAAATGGAACGCGCGGGATCGTGAGGACGCCGCACGAGTTAAGTCGTGACGTTTCAACCAGGCAACGCGGATTTGGCGTAAATTTGTGGCCGGCGTTAGAATGGCGCGGGCAAGCGCGAGGAGGTGATCGACTCATGAAGCACGCTTTGAAAATTGGGCTTCTGCTCTCGCTGGTCGCGATCGCGGCCGCGCTCGTTGTGGTGCGAGCCGACGCGCCGAAGACGGAGACGGTCCAGTTCACGAATGGCAAGGACATGGTCGCGGGATTTGTCGCGGCGCCCGCCAAGCCCGGCCGGTATCCGGCTCTGATCGTAATTCACGAATGGTGGGGACTGACGGATTGGGTGAAGGATGAAGCGCAAAAATTCGCCGATCAGGGCTACGTTGCGCTGGCGCCGGATCTCTATCGCGGCAAGACCGCGAGCGACCCGGAAGAAGCGCACGAACTGATGCGCGGCCTGCCACAAGATCGCGCCATCAGCGACCTGCAGGGCGCCTACATGTATCTCGCAACGCGCAACGATGTCGATCACACACGCATTGGCGTGGTTGGATGGTGCATGGGAGGCGGCTTGGCGTTGCAGCTTGCGATTCATCAGCCGCGCCTCGCGGCTTGCGTCGTGAATTACGGCGCGCTGCCAACTGATCCGAATGATCTCCAGCAGATCGTCTGCCCTGTTCTGGGAAATTTCGGCGGACAAGACCGCGGCATCACTCCCCAAGACGTGGCCGATTTCGAGAAATCAATGAAGGACATGAACCGCCGAGTTGACGTCAAAGTTTACGACGATGCGGGACACGCCTTCGAAAATCCCACGAACAAGAACGGATATCGCCCGCAAGATGCCGACAATGCGTGGGCGCGCACCGTCGCATTCTTGAATAAGTACATGAAATAGCCCTACGCGTTTTGGCCTGAGCATTCGCGGCGCATCGCGCTGACAGTTTCCCTCCGCGACCGCGGCTAATCGACGGTCTGCTTGCTGGTCGCCTCGCTGACGCACGTGCCGTGTAACCCACGTTCAAATTGGTTACGTTTCTACCCCGCCAAAACCAAAACGGCAATCAAGTCGCGCTCTATCCGTAAGTAACTTACCTGTCCCCAAGCACTTACGCCGGGGGCTAGCTGGCCTGTCGCATGCACATTCCCTAGCTCTATGCGTGTCCGCCCGATCCTCGGCGGTACACAAGGTGTGCGAGTGGAAAAACAAGAAATTAGACGCTTTCCGTCCAGCGATTCCCGCGAGCGCGGCTACACGCTGATCGAATTTGTCATCGTCGCCATCATCCTCGCGGTAGTCGCTGCCATGGCCGTGAGCCAGCTCATGCCTAGTTGGCAATCCGCGGAGGCGGACGAAGCGATGGCGGAGGTCGAAAGCGCGGTCCGTCAGGCGCGAGAAACCGCCATCTCGCAGCGGCGAACCATCGAGATTGATTTTCTTACGCCCGCAACCGGTACCGATTGCACTGCAATTGGCGGAGTGCTTCAGTGCATCGCATTGTATCAATGGGTCGTTTCCGGAACTCCGGCGGTAGCTCTCAAAGCGTCAAGTCCATTTCTCGTAATCCCTGTCGGCACCGACATGCAGTTCCTGACTGTCAGCGGCGAGCCGACGCTGCCATCCCCTGACAACACCTTCGGAATCCCGAGCCCGCCTTCCGGCCTGATCTTCACTGGAGCGGTCGGCAATGTCGCATTCCAAAGCGACGGAACTTTTACGGACAGCAACGCCACACAACTGAACGGCGCAATCTTCCTCGCCGAGCCAGGCAAGCCGTTCACAGAGCGCGCAATCACAATTCTAGGTGCGACCGGAAAAGTCCGTAAGTGGCATGGCACCGGAAACGGATGGTTCCAAGCATGGTGATAAGGAGAGCGAGCATGCTCTGGCAGCGCCGCAAGCATGAGCAACGTGGATTCACGCTGCTCGAAACGATGATCGCCATGGTGGTGCTGACCGTCGGTGTCGTCGGCTTGGCAGCCATGCTGGCCAATAGCCTGGCCTACATGAACATGTCTCAGGTTGACTACATCGCCCAGCAAAAAGCGGCGGAGGCGATCGAGTCGATTTTCACCGCGCGCGATCTCGGATCGGCCACGTGGAGCAGCATCTGCAACGTGGGTTCCAGCGTTTGTTGCGCCGGCGTGACCCCGTGCAACACCGGAATTTTCCTCAATGGAGCCCAACCCCTTTGCCAGCCCGGGCCGGACGGAATTTACGATACCGCCGACGATTTCTCGGCAGCCGGCGTCTGCAGCACCTACGATGTGATGCTCTTGCCCAACAGCGGCACCGGCAACTACGGCGGAGTCGGCAACACCCCGATCCGCATACAGCTGACATCCAAATGGAATTTCCAACGCACCGTCACCATTTCGACGGTGCTCAATGCCGCGGGAAACGTGATCGACAATCTGCGCCAGATCAGCGTCACGATTACCTACAACTCTGGAAAATTGCCGCGGTCGTACACCTTGACGACGAACATCTCGGACACGCTGTGAAAACGCGAGGCAGACAACCGATGAAGCGCGAATCCGGATTCTCGCTGGTCGAATTGATGGTCGCGATGGCGGTCATGATCCTGATCGTCGCGGCCACCGTGCGGATCCTCACGGACGCAATCAATACCGTGTCTGCCATGGGACTGATGGCCGATACCCAGGAAAATTTGCGCGTGGGAATGAATTACATGGTGCGAGACCTATCCCAGGCCGGCGATGGAATACCTCAAACTGGAATCAGCATTCCGTCCGGCACGATCGTCTGGCCCGGAACCAGCGGCGACTTCCCGGCGGCGTGGACGGCGCTCTACGGCATTTCGCCAGGATATGAACAAGGCCCCACTACGACAGTTTCCGGCCAAGCGACGGACACAGTCACGCTGCTCTATGCCGATAACACGCTGCAAGACTCGTCATTCGCCCCAAACCATTGGCTCAACGAGTTCCCGGTCAACGTCGCGGCCACTTGCCCCCACGGAAGCATCACGACCAGCGGTGCCTCGCCCACGCAGACAGTCACGATCACTTTCGACGGGACCAACTGCATCAACGTCTTCACCGAAGGGAATACCTCGCTCAACATCGGCGATTTGATTCTCCTGCAAAACAATGCCGGTAGCTGTGGCGGCCAGACCACCGGACTAGGCAGCACCAGCTGTGATGCCAGCAACCCGAGTAGCAGCACGGCCCTCCGGGTGATCACGGCTATTAGCACGGCAGGCAATTCGATCACATTCGCGCCCGGCGATGCGTTCGGCTTGAACGGCGGAACTTTGCCCGGCGGAACAATCACGGCCACCCGAATCTGGATGATCAGCTACTTCATAAACAACTCGAACACCCAATTGCCGCTCTTGATGCGTGAGGTGAACTTGAAAGGCGCGGTCGCCGTCAGCCAGGTTATCGAGAACCTCCAATTCTTCTACGATATCGTGAATAGCGGCCAGCAAAACCCGCCAACCCTCGCCGCACAGGGTGACGAAACTCCCACCTACGCGCAATTCCCATACATTCGCGACGCCTACATCTGGCTCTTCGCCCGCTCCGAGCAGCCCTACCAGAAGACCGGTCAGTATTTCCGGCAAAATTTTGTGACCTCGGTAAGTGTCCGAGGCCTCGATTTCTACAACGAATTCAAGTGAGCCCGATCATGCTAATGAAAATCGGATCTCATCCACAGAAGTCTTCAACTGAGTCGCCGAAAAGGAGAAAGTCCGTGAGGACCCGCCCGGAAAAAGGAATCGCACTGATCACCGCGCTTCTGATTCTGCTGCTTGTTTCGACCATGATGGTGGGAATCGGATGGATGGTGATGGGCGATCAGAAGCTCGGCGGCAACATGAACGATCGCCAGCTTGCCTACTACGGTGCCGAAGCCGGCATGGAGGAACTCACGGCCAGCCTTACCAACGCCTTCGACGCTAACTACGCACTCGATGCAACCGCGATCAACGGCTTGATGACCAATCCGGGTCCTCCGACCAACCTTTTGCAAGTGCAATATTTGGCCCCCGGCAGCACCACGAATGGCTCTGGATACGTTATTCAGTTCACTCCCTGCACGACGGTCTCAGCCTCATGCCCCGTTGCGAACGCGAACCTTCCCGCTACGAGCTGGGGCACCATTCCGACCGGCGCTCAATACGCCGGCCTCGTTGGCTTGATGACGCCTTACACGCTCACGGTCACCTCTCACACTCTGCTGGGCTCGGAAGTGAAGCTTGAGCGCGAAGTTCAAACCGTCGCGATTCCGGTCTTTCAGTTCGGAATGTTCTCGCAGACCGACCTTTCTTATTTCGCCGGCCCGCAATTCAATTTCGGTGGACGCGTCCATAGTAACGGCAATCTCTGGCTCACGTCCGGCAGCGGCGGCCTGACGCTCTCAGGCGTGACTACCACCGCCAAGAACGTTATCACCTCCAACCTTGAGAATGGCTGGCCCACCAGCAACGGCTACGGAGCGGCGGTTGACATCACCACCGGCTCGGGCACTGCGAACCTCTATAGTCAAACTCCCGACGAGAGCGCGAGCAATCCTCCTCCCGCCAACTGGTTCGGCAGCGTCAACGCTTATAACTCGGCTTTCGGCACCATGGCCACCGGCACTTACAACGGCAACCTGCAGGTCGGCGGCATGGGCGTCCAGCCACTGAATATCGCTATTGCCACACCAGCAATTGGCGGTCAGTCAATTGACTTGATCCGGGAGCCCGTAGCAGGCGAGTCCACTTCCAATTCGGCGAAATATCAGGAGCGCGATTACAGCCAGGTCAGCTTGCGCATTCTCCTTGCAGACTACGGTTCGGACGGTACTTGCTCAACCAGCACTATCAGCAGCACAGCCGCAGCAACTGTCGCCCTGCCAGGACTCGCGACCAACGGCACCGGAAACACACCGACGCCCGTTGATCTAGCCACTCTGGGTTGGGACACGTCCGCGCCGCTCGGTGCGTCCCATTACAACGCTAACGACAACAACCATGCGCCACCCTACAAAACTGCGCCGCCAGGACTCACCGCTGCGCAACTTGGTATCAGCATCTTCCCCCTGCCAGTTTCGGCAGCGGAGGACACCACAGGCGCGACGTACACTGCGAACGACGGCTATTGGGTTAAGACAGAGCGCCCGATTATCACGGGTTGTTTGAAGATCGACATGCAGAATGCTTCGGGCACGTGGACCGACGTGACTTGGGACATCTTGAACTACGGCTTCACGGGCAAAAATATCGACCCGCAAGTCGGCGGTAAACTGGTGCCTACCTATGTGGCTCCGACAAACGGTACTGAGCCAAGCTTGGCCGGCCTAACCGCCAAAGGCGTCTCGAATAACAGCGGCGGCAAGACCCCAACTCAAGTAGCCGGTTCCGGGCCCACGGCTAACACGAACGTGACGACTGTCGGCTGCCAGGACCCAAGCCCGCAAGCAATTATCAAGCTCGCGCGGCTGCGGGACAATCCCTCAAACGCAGTCGCTGGGAATGACTACTGCGGAAATCTCGAAAGCAACACAAGTGGGACCTGGTCTGGCCTAACCAGCTATTCGGGGAACACTTACAACTGCCAAAAGACGCAAAACGCGACGAATTGCTCAACCACGTACGGCACCGATTACTGGCCAAATGTGCTTTATGACACCCGCGAAGCGCTGTTGCAGGATCCGGGTACCCCGTCCAGCCTCGGCTTGACGAACGGTGTGCTTCCCGTTGCGGGTGCGATGTACTACGTCGAGCTCGACGTGGCCAATCTGGCGAACTGGTTCCTCAATGACGCGACCGGAAGCACAGCGTTCAATGGAACCGGCGCCACGTTGTCTAACGGCACGGGCTACTCGGTCTATTTCTCCGACCGGCGCGGCGAACAGCAGGATCCCAATCCGCCCGCTTCCGTGAGCCCATCGGGAACAGCCGCTCTGACAGGCGGCTTCGGTTGGGAAGACAACGTCAACTTCACCTCGGCCGGAGTCTCAGCTACAAACGGATGCCCGAACGGCGTTCTCGATCAGGGCGAGGATGTGGAATCGGACTACGTAAACGGCGTGTCTCAGAACACCCTCACCACCCCCAGAACTTACGGCAACATTCTCAATCCTCCAAGCGGGTCTGGCCTTCCTACCGGGCTGTGGCCTATCACTATCTTCAGCGGTGGGTCAACAACTTACGGCCAATTGGGAACGACTAGCAATGTTTCGTACATCGTGGGAAAGGTTCTTCAAAACAACCCGAGCTGCACTGGGCCGTCAAATACCTGGCCTCTTGCTACCGCGACGCAGCCTCAGGACCTTCGCGAGAATCCGCCGATCTTCTTCCGGCGCGCTCTAAAAATTGTCGACGGCAGCACAATTAACATAACAGGCTGGGGCACCTGCAACAGCGTTCCCTGCGGCCTGACCGTCGTTTCCGAAAATCCGGTCTACCTTCAGGGCGACTACAACAACCCGGGCTTGAACACCGGTTTCACGGGCGCCGGTGTAGCCGCCGCGATCATCTCCGACTCCTTCACCTGGCTCTCGGACGACTGGAACGACGTGAACTCGTTCGCATGGCCTTACCTGAGCAACGCGAACGCGGACGGGCGCCAGGTGTACAACGACGTGACCTACCGGATGGCCGTGGCTTCCGGCAAGGGCATTCCTTTCTACAATCCAAACGGCACGATCTATCAGGACTTCGGCACGGATGGCGGAGCGCACAACTTCTTGCGCTATCTCGAAGATTGGAATGGTCACGAGATATATTACGAGGGCTCGATCGTCAGCATGTGGTACAGCCACCAGGGTATCGGTGTCTACAAATGCTGCCAGAACATTTACAACCCGCCCTCCCGCGGCTATCAGTTTGATACCAACTTCCTGACGCCCAGCGATCTGCCGCCGCTGACGCCGGCGTTGCGCGTCGTCAATACCGTCGGCGCTACGCAGGTGATTCTGCCGACCGAATAAACGGCTTTACCCCCAGACAACGTGAAGCGGCTCCTTGCAGTCTCGGGAGCCGCTTTCGTTTTGCGCGCGGCCCCACGCCATGCCACAGCGTTCGCGTTTCAGACTGGCTGCTTCGCGAGAATTGCGCGCAGCGCGTCCGCCAGCTCAGCGAACCTGAATTGATACGAGAGCGCCAGCAGCCGTTCGGGCAGAACGCGTTGGCTGCCCAGCAGCGCGTCGGCCATTTCCCCCAACGCCAGCCGCAGCGCGAATGCCGGCGCTACGAACAGCGCCGGCCGATGCAGCGCAGCCGCCAGCGTACGCGTGAACTCGGCATTGCGCACCGGATTTGGCGATACCACATTCACCGCCCCGGCGAATCGCTCGTCCTCGAGCACTGCGCGAATTATCCCGACCACGTCCTCGAGCGCGATCCACGGCATCCACTGCTGCCCATTCCCGAAGCGTCCCCCCAGCCCGAGCTGAAACGGCGTCAGCATTTGCGGCAGTGCTCCGCCCTCGCGCGAAAGAATCAGGCCGAAGCGCAGCGGCACCGTGCGCACGCCGCCGAATTCGGCGCGCCGCGCCTCGGCTTCCCAATCGCGCGCGAGTTGCGCCAGGAAATCGTCGCCGGGCGCGCTTGATTCCGTCAGGATTTCATCGCCGCGACTGCCGTAGTAGCCGGTCGCCGACGCGCACACGAAAACGCGCGGTTTCGGTCGGAGCCGCCCGATCGCGTCCACCAGCAGTCGCGTAGAGTCCACTCGGCTGCTGCGCAGCAGCGCTTTGCGCGTGGGCGTCCAGCGCCCTGAGGCGATGCTGGCACCCGAGAAGTGCAGCACTGCATCCGCGCCCGCCATCGCGTTCGCATTGATCGTCCCCGCGGCGGGATCCCAGTAAATCGCTCCCATGCTATCCATCGCGGCCACCGCTGCCCCGCCGCTGGGCGCGGTCTCGGGCCGCACCAGGCGGACCACCGTGTGGCCATCGTCGCGCAGCGCGCTCGCACAAGCTCTGCCGACAAGTCCCGACGCGCCAGAAATTACGATTTTCACGTCGTCACCGCGCGGGTTTCCTGCGATCCACCAAACCGGTCGTTGGGATCACACTACGTCTCGCCGCGTGGCGCGTCAAGCCACGCGCGGTGCGCGCCAACGTTCAACCGCCGCCTGCCACGCCCAATCGCCTGGGCGCGATGCCGCGTCAGCCGCCGATTCATGTTGCTTTGGGGTCGCGCCTCGCTAAACGAATCGTCGCGCGGCCGCATCCATACTAAAATTGAAATTTGCGTCTATTTTGCGAGGTGCGGATGACTCATGCAGGCCCAGGACGCTGGCTCGGCGCCGTCGCGCTGCTCGCGGCCTCGCTCGTCTCTGTCCTGGTGATCTCGTCTGCCGCGCAAGATGACGGCGAAATCGCCGGCTTTTCATCTTCGCGCATCACCGCCGAACGCCAGCTCGAGCAGAAATTTCGCGCGATTCCCGATCCCGCCCGCGCTGAAACCGATCTTCGCTATATCACCAGCGAGCCGCACCTTGCCGGTACGGAAGAAAGCCGCCGTCTAGCCGAATGGCTCCGCGATCAGTATCGCAGTTATGGCTTCGAGACCGAGATTGTCTCCTACAGTGTCTGGCTCGGCTACCCGCGCGAGTCAAAACTCGAAATCACGCAGCCCATGCAAAAAACGCTCGGCTCGCAGGAACAGCCGCTCGTCGGAGACACCACCGCCGACAGCAAGAAATTCCCGCCCGCATTCAACGCCTACTCTCCCTCAGGCGACGTCACCGCGCCGGTCGTCGACGTGAACTACGGCATGCAGGAGGACTATCGCGAACTCGCGCGCCTCGGCGTGAGCATCGAAGGCAAAATCGCCCTCGCCCGCTATGGTCGCGGCTATCGCGGAATCAAGGCCAAGCTCGCCGAAGAGCACAAAGCCGCGGCGCTGATCATCTACTCCGATCCGCAGGACGACGGCTACACGCAGGGCGACACCTACCCCAACGGCCCCTGGCGCCCCATCACCGCCATCCAGCGTGGCTCGATTCTCTACACGCAAATTTATCCCGGCGATCCGCTGACGCCCAGCGCGCCCGCCACTCCCAATGCCAAGCGCATCGCGCCTGCCGACGCCGCGAATCTGCCTCGTATCCCGGCGATACCCATCAACGCGCAGGACGCCTCGGCCATTCTCCAGGCTATGGGAGGAAAGCACGTGCCGCGCGGCTGGCAGGGCGCCCTGCCGTTCACCTATCACATCGGCGGCGACGCGGAGGTTCATCTGAAGCTCGACATGGATTACGCGCAGCGGCCCATCTATGACGTGATCGCCAAGCTGCGCGGCGCCGAAGACGATCAGTGGGTGATCCTTGGCAATCACGACGATGCCTGGGTCTATGGCGCAGCCGATCCTGGGAGCGGCACCGCCGCGATGCTTGAGACCGCGCGCTCTCTTGGTGAGCTCGTCAAATCCGGCTGGAGGCCGCGCCGCACCATCGTCCTGGCCGAATGGGGCGGCGAAGAGCCTGGCCTGCTTGGTTCCACCGAATGGGTCGAAGCCAATCGCGCCGAGCTGCAAGCGAAAGCCGTGGCTTACATCAACACGGACGTCGGCGTGACCGGCGGTGACTTCAGCGCCTCCGCTACACCTTCGCTGAAACAGCTTTTGCGCGACGTCACCCGCGACGTCAACGATCCCGACACCGGCTACAGCGTTTACCGCGTCTGGAGCGAGCGTTCCGCGAGCCCGAAAGATCAATCCGGCGCGCCGCGTCCTCTATCCACAATCGGAATCCTGGGCGAGCCGCCTATCGGCGAGCTAGGCGCCGGCTCCGATTTTTGCCCGTTCTTCGATTACGCGGGAATTCCCTCGATGGACGTTGGCTTTCAAGGCGACTACGGCGTCTACCATTCTTTCTATGACGATTTCTACTGGATGCAGCACTTTGGCGATCCCAAATTTGTCTACCACGTCGCGCTCTCGCGAATTCTTGGCACTCTCGCGCTGCGGCTTTCCGAGTCGGACATCCTCCCGTACGATTTTCCGACTTACGCCTCCGAAATCGACCGCAGCACCAGCGACCTGATCGCGCGCGCCGGTCATGACCCGAACGATATCACCAGCCTCACGCCCGTTTCCGACGCCTCGGTGCAGCTCAACGATTCCGCGATGCGCGCCGCCGAGGCCCTGCGCTCGCTATCGGGCGTCACGCTCGATCCCGCGCGAGCCGACGAAATCAACCGCGCCCTCGCCAGCGTTGAGCAGGCTCTGCTCGCTCCGCAGGGTCTCATCGGCCGGCCGTGGTTCAAGCACACCATTTACGCGCCCGGCAGCTATGCGGGTTACGTTGCCGAGGAGATGCCTGGCGTCAGCGAAGCGCTCGACCGCGACGATGAAATCACCCTGCGCCGCGAATCGGAATCGCTCGCGGCCGCCCTTCGGCGTGCTTCCGCGCGTCTCGACACTGTCGCGCGCCTCGCACAATCTGCTGCCACCGCCGCCCCCGAGGGCCGCTAGCCGCGCTGCATCGCCGGCACCAGTTTTCGTTTTCGATCCGCCATGCGTTCTGATATCCACATCGCTCGGGCTATTCGCACGATGCGACTTCCCAAGTTTTTCTCGTCCGGTCTGCACGCTCGATTGACGGCAATCATGGTGGGAATGCTTTTTGCTTCCGCCGCATTGTGCCAGGACCAGGGCCTCGCACTGTTCCACAAAATGCAGCAAGCGCTCGGCGGTGCCGACGCCATCGCCGCGATCCAGGATTTGGACTGGACCGTTCATGCCGACACCTTCAATCACGACGGCAAGCTGCTTGGCAGCGTGACCAAGCGGACGCGCTGGATCAAACCGAATTACCTTCGGCTCGATCAAATCGGCCGGGCGATACCTACGTTCTCTATTTCGACGGCACAAGCGGATGGGAAATCCTGCCGGATAAGCCTGGCGTCCGCGACCTCGTCGGAAGCGAGCTGAATTTTGCGAAGGGCTATCTTGCCCGGCTTCATGATCAACACGTGGCTTGCCGACCGCACCGGGCGATTCACGATCGCGTCGCCGGCTCCGAATACAATCCCTCTAACGGCCAACGGAGACGCGAACGATCTTGTTTTGGACCCCGTTTCGTTTCTGCCGGTAAAGTCGCTTTCGGTTTCGCTCGCTGGCCCGGCGCATCCGCCTGATCGAGAAGGCGACACCCTCGGATGGATGAAGGTGGAGGGAATCAATTTCCCCGCTCATTTCCGCAACATTCACCGCAGTGACGGCTCCGGCGACGCCAAAACCACGCACGTCGTCTTCAACAGCGCACTCGATCCTCGCGCCCTCGCCGCCAAACCGCCGAACCTAAAACCCGTCCTGACCCCTTAAGCCGCCAGCGAAAGCGTCATCAATTGCTGGCGGGCTGTTCGGCGTAATCAATGACCAGCATCTCGACCGGCGTCGTCTGCGAATTCAATTCGAGCCCTAACTGCTCTGGCACAGCCTTTAGCAGCGATGCGGTGGTTTCTGGCGTGGGCGCCGGCAATGGATTTCCTGCAAAAAATGGAGGCGTTAGCGTCCAGTCCAACGTGAAATCGTAGACGCCGGTCAGGCCGGTCTTGTCGAGCACCGGACATCGCAACTGCCCGGAAAGTGCCCGGGCAAGCTGCTCCATCGTGCTTTGCATCGCGGTCAGGTGGCCTGGCGGTGAAAGAAACATTCGCGACTTCTCCTGTGCCACGCCCCCGCCCGGCACTTCGGTTAACTTTTCTCCGCCGCTTCCAATTACCAAGTCATACCCGACAAGCTGATTCGTCTCGCGATGAAATCTCACTTTAAACTGGTCTGAAAGGGCGCTCTGGAGGTCCGCTTTCACCGAGTCTTGGGACGCGCCCGTTACATTCACGTCGAATCTCGCGGAATTCATCCACGCCGGTCCCCCCGAAATCTGAAAGCTATTCACGTCGTAGGCGGTGGAAAGCATGAGGGCCAAGGTAATTCCGGTGGCTGAAAACTGCGATGAAGCGTTCGCGTTGGATGTTGTTTGTACCTTGGCGAAATTCACCGGTGCCGCAGTGGGCTTAATGGAAACAGTTTCGAGAGCCGAACTGGGTGAAACCGCGGGCTGCGATTGGGCGCTGCTGGAAGTTGGATTCAACAACCCTACGGTGAGCGGTGCGGCGATCGTAGCTGCTCCCAGGCCAGCCAGTAGTAGTTTCCTCCCAAGATTCAATTTCTTCGCTGCGCGATGAATCATGATGGCCTCGATTCTCTTTTCAAGATTTGATCCGGTCACACCTGACACGCAGACCAGCGGCGACTCCAGACAAAGCTCGCAAACCCGAATGATCCCTTCTGCATAAGCCTGAGGTTCATTCCCGTGCATCAGGACTTCTTCGTCGCAGGCTCGTTCTCGTTCATCCACCATGCGCGCGCCAATCCACCAAACCAACGGATGGAACCAAAAAACGCTTTCCACCAGCATGTGTATGGCCGCCGTCAGGTTGTCCCAGCGACGAACGTGACACAGTTCATGCGTGATGATTGCGTCCAACTGCATTTTGGTCAGGCGGTCTGACGCCCCGGCAGGAAGCAGCAGTATCGGGCGGAGAATTCCGACGATTCCAGGTTCCAAAGCAGATTTGGAAATGACAAGTTCGACCCGCCGCCTGCTTCCTATCTTTTCCTCCAAACGCCGCAATGCACACGTCTCCCGTTCTTTGGTTGCGACTGAAATCTCATTTACCGCTCGGACGACATTTCGCCAACGCAACCACCAAAGAGACAGCACCGCAGCACACCCAGCGAGCCACCCTACCGAAAGCAATGTCCCCAAAGAGCGAACCATCAATGGAGAGGCATTGAAGGCCGTCGCGGCTGCGGCAGGCTGTTCGGTCGATCCGAAAGGTTGACTGATCTGCTGGACCGCGAACGAGAATTGCTGCGTCACTATTTCGGGGGGCCTGGTCAGCATCAAATGGCTTCCCATTCCAATCAACAACGAAAATGGAACCAAGAATTTAACGGAAGCACTGAGCCACAGTGCGTGACGCACCTGCGCGTGATTTTTCTTCAACGCAAGGGTCAAGAGCCCGACTCCGCCGGCGAATAGCGTGGACTGCCACAAGTGGTTCGCCAAAAACGCGCCAAGGTCGAGCCACGAGGGCTCCGGGAGCGCTACGGCGGCAAAGCCGATCATTCCGATTTGTCCCTATTAGCCAGACGTCGCAAGGTCTTTTCGGCCTCCCGCACGTCCTCGATCGTCAGCTTGCCGGATTCAATCAAGTGAGCCATGACGGGTTGTGTCCGCCCACCGAAGAGTCCCAGCAGTTCGTCGATCAGGCGCCGCTGAGCGGCCTCCCGCGAGACAAGCGCCTCGAAAATATGCGCGTTGCTAATTTTCCTTACGCGCCGCAGCACATTCTTTCGTTCCATCCGGTAGACAGTCGTTTGAATCGTGGTATAGGCGGGACGAGAGCGCTCTGGAAACGATTCTTGAATCTCTCGAATGGACGCCGACCCTCGATTCCATAGCGCCTCCATGATTTTCAGCTCCAATTTCGTTAATCGGGGCAGCGGCATCCCGCCTCCTACTACCGATGTACGCAACACTACTACGTACGTTTGTTTTGTCAAGTGGAATCTACTCGTGAAATGTTGAAAATGAGTGGTCAATCTGCGTGTGCTAGATCTGTTGCCGCTTCCACGTTCCGCGCCGGAACAAAATGATGCTCGCGGCGGCGATGAATCCCTCGGCGATCACGATCGACCAGTACACGCCCCTCGAGTGCAGCCGGTCTGTAATCGCCAGCCAGTACGCCAGCGGAATCTCGAACAGCCAGAATCCGAAAAAGTTCACGACCGTTGGCGTGATCGTATCGCCCGCACCATTGAACGCCTGCAGCATCACCATCCCGTACGCGTACCCAATGTTCCCGTAGCTCAAAATGCGCAGCGCTGAAGCCGCCAGCGCCACCACCGTGGGATCGTTCGAAAAAATCCGCACGATTGGATTCGCAAACAAAATGAACACCACGCCCAGGCTGCCCAGAAACAGCACGTTGTAGAGCCCGGTGCGCCACACGGACGTCTCCGCCCGCTCGGGATGCCGCGCGCCCAGATTCTGCCCCACCAGCGTCGCTGCCGCGTTACTCAGCCCCCATGAAGGCAAGATCGCGAAGATCATGATGCGAATCGCAATCGTGTAGCCGGCCACCGCATCCGCGCCGAACATACTCACGATGCGCACCAGTCCGATCCAACTCGTCTGCGCGATCGCGAACTGCACCACGCCCGTCACCGAAACACGCGCCAACCGCACCAGCACGCCCAGATTCAATCGAATCTGCCGTGCCAGAATATGAATGCGCTCGGTCCCCCGCAGCAGCCGGTAAAACTGATAGATCACGCCGATGCTGCGTCCCGTGAACGTCGCCAGCGCCGCGCCCGTCACGCCCAGATGCGGAAACGGACCCAGCCCGAAAATCAGGCATGGATCGAGGATCAAATTGATGATGTTCGACACCCACAGCAGTCGCATCGCGATCGCTGCGTCTCCCGCCCCGCGGAAAATCGCGTTGTTCAGGAACAGCATCAGGACGATGCCGCTGCCGCCCAGCGCAATCCGCGCATAGCCGGTCCCAAGCGATACGATTGCCGGTGACGCGCCCATCAGCCGCAGCAGGTTCGGCGCGAAGATCAGGCACGGCAGCCCGATCGCAACCGATACTCCCAGCCCCAGCAGAATCGCCTGCACCGCCGCCACCGCTGCGTCCTCGGGATCTTTTTCCCCGATGCGCCGCGCGACCATCGCCGTGGTCGACAGGCTTACGCCCATGCCGATCGCAAACACCATCAGCAGCAGCGATTCGGTCAATCCGACCGTCGCCACCGCATCCGCGCCCAGCCGTCCTACCCAGAACACGTCGACGACGGCGAACAGCGACTCGAGCACCATCTCCAGCACCATCGGAATCGCCAGCAGCAGAATCGCGCGATTCAGGCTGCCCGATGTGAAGTCCTGATGCGACCCGCGAACGGCCTCGCGGATCGAGGCCCACAGCGACGGCTGCAGCGCGGCTTCAGTTGTAGTTGTGGTCGTGGTCGTTGTCGGCGCCACTGCAATCCCTGCTGCTTTCTGCGTCAATCTTGCTTGAGACGCGGCCGGCTCACGATACGAATCGACAGCGTTTCTCAGTATGAAGGAACCAAAAATTTTACGTGTGGAAAGACCGAGAGCTGCTGGTGGTGCAGCTTACGCGAGAGCTACGATGATGAGGTTAAGCATCAGGCTCGCTCCGAACTTCGTCCGAATCAAGTGCCGCCATTGTACATACGATCGCCAGCCCGGGCAAACAAATTCGCCGCCTGCGCACCGCCCTAACTTACAATTCCCGCATGGCTCTGGTCGTTTTCTTGCGAGGGGTGAATGTCGGCGGATACAGGGCGTTCCGCCCAAGCGTTCTGGCCAAAGAACTGCGCCACTACGACATCGTCAACATAGGCGCGGCAGGCACCTTCGTCGTTCGCAAGCCCGGCTCTCGAAAAAAATTCCAGGCTGAGCTGTTGAAAAGACTGCCCTTCGAAACAAAAGTCATGATTTGCCACGGACGTGACTTGCTCGGCCTCGAATCCGCGAATCCATTTGGCGCCGCGCGGCCGCGCCCGGACACGGTCCATTTTGTAAGCATCCTGTCGAAGGCTGGAACCCGGCGGTCTTCCGCACCGATCGCGCTTCCCTCGGCCAGGAACTGGCTCTTGCGCGTTGTCGCATCAAAGGGCCAATTCGTCTTCGGAGCCTATCGTCGCCACATGAAAACTATCGGCTACCTCGGCCAGCTCGACAAAATCTTCGGCGCCCCTGCGACCACGCGCAATTGGAATACGATCGTCGCCATCATTCAGATTTTGAAATCCGAGGAGAAGAAATCCCGCTGACGCGCTCAGTTCAGGGCTGACTTGTCGACATCGCCGAGGCGTCCACACTCGGCGTCAGCCTTCGGCTCAGGAACTCCTGAAACACGCCCGCGGCCGCGCTTCCCGTGAGTCTCAGCAGCAACGTATCGAACACCAGCCCTACTCCGCGATCGGCACGCGTGGCGTAGAGGTTTGCGATTCCTCCCGTGGCGATTCCCCCGAGGAAGTCGGAATAGTTTGGCTGCCAGCGTCCGTTGTCGCCCTTGCAGATCACCGTGTTGGCGAGCGCGTAGAGCAGCCGCGATCGCGTGCTGCCGGTCCCTTTATAGAAGTAGCGCGGGTCCTGCTTCAGTAGCGACGGAAAAGCCGCGCTTCCGATCATCGTCCCTAAGAAGATGTCAGCATAGTCCGCCCCGAACCGTTTTCCGTAGCCTTGCGCCCCTTGCCCGTATCCTGGGTATCGATCGAGTCCCTGGTCTACGCCTGCGACCGCGGCAGCCCCCAAGATCGTCACTGGATCGATTGACGACTTCCACGCCAGGCTGAACTTCTGCCTCGTGTTCAGCGGCACCGGATGGGTGTCGTAGCTCACATAGAAATTCGGGATGAAGCCCAGCACACGCTGCTTTTCCGCCGCCTGCACCTGCTCTTGGGCGATTTCCTCTTGCGGCTTCACTCGCACTTCCGTCACGACGGCCGCAAGGCTCATGACGATTTGCGGAACGAAGAAGGTCTGGCCCGATTGCAGCACGCCGGTGAAGCTTTTCGTCTCGAAATCCTGTCCGCTCACAGTGATCTGGAAAGGACCGGGAACGATGTCGCGAAAGGCAAATTCCCCTTGTTCGCCGGACATCACATCCTGGCTCAGCGGCTGGCCCTCCCGTGTGAGTCTTACGCGCGCTCCGGCCAGAGGAACTCCCGTTTCATACAACACAGTTCCGGTGACACTTCCCACTGCCTCTGCGGGCGCTTGCTGACCAACTGTTGCGCCATTCTGAGACGCACCGTCCGGACTCTGCTGACACTTTGCGGCACTGGCAAACCCGCAAAGCAACACACACACGCCGAAACACGCCAGAATCAGAGGGCGGAAAACCAAGCCCCGCGACCTTCGCCCAAAGATTCGTCTCATGAGTAGTCTTTTCCTTTCGCGATCCAAAATCGCTCCGTCCTGTCTTGGGAGTTCGCCCGGCGACACTGGAGACGGTGCCTGCGCGGCCTTGCTGGCCGATGGCGGCCTCTGGGCAAACCAAAATCGACTGATAACTACGACGAGTACCCAGATTTTATTACGCGCTACCTACCCCGTTTGGTTTGATGCTGCTGGACGTTTCCAGGACACCATCACCCCGTTCCGGCTACCAGCCGACCGCCTCTCGGTGATGGCAAGGGGTCTGAAGCAGGAGGAAACCTGTCGGTGTTCCCGCGAACGGAGCCTGAGGATTAGAGCTCCAACCAAAATGAATGAGATCGCTTACTTATGTCGTTGCTGGTTGTGCGTTTGCCGTTGGCTGTGGACGCGCGCGTGGCCTTCCCCTGACCGCACGCTCATCGACCAGGCTTGGAAACCGCACATGAACGGCGCCGTCCCGCTATCAGCGGCGCTCGACCAGCTCGTGCAGGACCTGGCTCAGGCGCAGCAGCCCCAGCCCCGCTGAACCAGCCGCACCATCAATCGTGCGCGCCTCAGCGTTTTCAGCCAGTTGCTCTAGATCAATTGCGGCATCGCTTCGCGCGGCTCGCTGCGCCGCTCGATATGCACGTTGCCTTTGAAAAACGCGCCGTCCTCGATCACGATTCGCCGCGCCGTCAGCTCGCCCCGCACCGTCGCATGTTTCTTGATCTCGATCCGCTCTGACGCGCGCAGGTTCCCCGCGAATTCGCCATACACGATCACTTCGCGTGCCACCACATCCGCATTCGCTTTCGCCCGCTGCCCGATCGTCAATCGCTTGCAATTCAACGAAAATGCGCCTTCGATCACGGCGTCGAGATACAAATCCTCGCTGCACGCCATGTCCTGCCTCGCATCGCGATCGACCGCCGTTCCGATCGATGTGTCGGAGATTGTCTCGGGTACCTGCTGCGCGGGGCCCTCGGCTGGCGTATCCATCACGCCCGTCGAGCTAAACGCGGGAGAATACGAAGGTTCTACAGTCTGCGTCTGCTTGCTCCACCACATAGACTCCTCCTTGTCAGGTCAGTGGCGCAAGCGGACCGCCCGCAAATGTATTCCGCACCCGCAATCAGCACAAGCCGCGAGTTTTTACAGGTTGTCTCCTCGTATAACAGGTTGAAAAAAACTCCGGGCGGCACGAAACTCTGCCACGGCACGGGCGCATTAACTCGCGAGAGGCCTAAAGATGTTCCAGGTTGTCTTCGCTGCAGCCGCAATTATCGCCGCATCCATTCACATCGCACTTTCACCGGCCCGTCGCGGCAGCGCCGGCACCATCGCTGAAACCTACTTGCTCTATTTGCTCTTCATCTATGTCGGCCTGATGGGGATCTTCACTGCCGCCGGCCACGTGTTTCGCCCCGTGCAGACGTCCGCGTCGATTGGCTGGGCGCCCAGCCCGTACGAATATGAAGTCGGCATGGCTGATCTCGCCATCGGCGTGCTCGGAATTCTCTGCCTGAAATTTCGCGGCAATTTCTGGCTGGCAACCGCCATCGCCAACGCTGTCTGGCTCCTCGGTGACGCCGTCGGACACATCGGCGACCTGCTCATCCACAACAATCACGCATCAAACAACTCCGGCATCTTCCTCGTCGCCGAAATCGTCATGCCCATCGTGATTCTTGCGCTGACCCTCTATCATCTGCACCGCGCGCGAATCGAAAGCCCCAAATGAATTGAATATCGCGGCACCCCCGAATATAATTTTGCCCGCTCCCGGTTTCCCGAAGGAGACCTCCCATGAAGACCCAATGCAGCCTCGTCACGCTTTCGCTGGCTGCGGCCCTCGCTCTGCTTGGCTGCGGCGGCGCGGGATCAGACGTCATTGACCTCAACATCTCTCCCATCAGCCCCACCATTCTTGTCACCGATACCGTCCAATTCACCGCCAGCGCCACTTACAACAACGGCACCATGAGCGACATCACCGACACCGGCAATTGGACCTCCAGCTCCACATCCGTCGCCAGCATCCAGACCAACGGCCAAGCCTCGCCCGGCCTGGCAACCGGCGCGGCCCCCGGATCGACTGAAATCACCATCACGCAAAACAAAAGTTCGTCCACCATTACCGGCACCACTACGTTGACTGTCGATGCCTCTGGAGCTGTTGTCGAGCATCCGCTCGAAGGCATAGCGCCCGTATACTTTCGCGCCGCCGACGGTGTCTCGACCAGCGCGTTCACGCTCGACCGCCAGCCGCTTGCCGACAAGACCGCGCACGTCACGCTCCCGAGCGGTGAACACCGCCTCGCGTCCGCCGATGGCCGCTACATCTTCTTCATCCGCATCGACGGCTATCGCAGCTACACCTTCGACTTGTCAGCCTCCGGCAAGATCACCCTCGACCAGACCAACGTCACCAGATAATCATTCGGCGCGTACTAAGTCCGCTTTTTCGCGTTAGCTGTCACTGAAAAAATATTCAAGAAACTGACGGCGCGTCAGCGCCAATTCCACTTGCGCTTGCCTCGCCCTGAGCGCAGCGCGCGAAGGGTTCACCCGCAGCATGTAGTCCGCCCGCACGTTGCGCCCGCAGCAGCCGAATCCCCCGCGCAACGGGCGCTCGCAAGAATCTCAATGAATCGACGGCGCGTCAGCGCAATTCCGCTTGCGCTTGCCTCGCCCTGAGCGCAGCGCGCGAAGGGTTCACCCGCCGCATGTAGTCCCCGCCCGCACATTGCGCTTGCAGCAACCGAATCTCGCGCGCTCCACTTGCCCTACACAACTCGTGAGACATTAGCTCGCACCGCCAATGAAGTCGCCCCTGAAACTCTGGCTTGCTCTCGCATCCACCTGCTGCGCCTTTTGCTGCCTCATCATCGCCACGACCGCGTGGTCGCAGCGGCAAGACCCCGTCTGCTCCCCTTCGCAGTTGCAGGCGCGCCTGACGGCGGACGCCGCAATCGCCCGCGGGCGCTTCGGCCTCTCCGCATCGCTGCTCGAAACCGGCGAGCGCATTTCGCTCGCTGGCACCGATCACTACCCTATGCAAAGCGTCTACAAACTCCCGATCGCCATGGCCGTTCTCGACCAGGTCGATCGCGGCAAGCTCAACCTCGACGAGAAAATTCGCGTCGACAAAAAATACTACTCGCCCACAGTCCCATTCGCGACAAGTATCCCCGGGGCGGCGTCGACCTCACGCTGAAGCAGCTGCTCGCCGCGGCCATCGTCGATAGCGATAGCGCCGCATCTGACATTCTTCTCGCGCGCGTCACGCCCCACGGAGTCACCGCATTCCTGCAATCGCTCGGCGTGAACGGAATTCAGGTGGTGTTTTCGGAGCGGGAAATGGCGGAGTCCTGGCCCGTGCAGTACAAAAATTGGGCCACGCCGGACTCCGCCGTCAAATTGCTCGCGCTGCTTCAGGAGAAAAAGGCTCTATCGGACGCGAGCCGCACCATGCTGCTCAACTGGATGACTCAGTCCGTCCCCGGTGCGAAGCGAATCAAAGGCTCGCTGCCGCCGAACACGCTCGTTGCGCACAAGACCGGCACGTCTGACACGCTAAACGGTCTCACCGCCGCGACCAATGACATCGGCATCATCACGCTGCCTGACGGCCGCCACATCGCCATCGCCGTCTTTGTTTCCGATTCTCGCGCTGACGACGCCACTCGCGACCTCGCCATCGCCACCGCTGCCCGCGACATCTTCGCCTGCTGGTTCCGCCCGCACTAGAGCGGACCGCTGCTTACAACCCACCGTGCGCAAAGCAAATCACACTCACCATCGCTGATGCGACGAACAATAACTTTGGCCTTCCTCTGCGGATAGCAGTATCCGTAGGCGAGGAGTTTTTTTTCGCGGACGTTCGATACCCGTTCAGGCGGAGGTACGTCGGTGACCAAAACACTCTCCTTCTCAGTTCTGTTGATTCTCGCGATGTTCTGGGCGACAGCATCGGTCGCGGATGAAGCTCTCCAAATGGGGAAAAATCAAGAGGGGGTAGTGAGTCCAGGCAAGTCGGTTTCTTACTTGCTTTCGCTCAAACGCGGGGATTTTGCCGAGACCGACGTCGTGACGCACGGGACGAAACTGATAATCAATGTCTACGACGCTTCCGGCAATAAGGTCAGGGGATTCAAACCGATTGGCCCAGAACAAAAGATTGGCTTCATCGCGGACAGTGTCGGCGTATTCCGATTGGAGGTCGCTCTCGACGGAAATACAGACCGGGGACCATATACAGTCAAACTGCTGCGAATCGTCGGATTGTCCGAGAGAGTCGAATCAGCGCCGGTTTCGGTTGACCAGCCTGAAAGTCCCCAGATCAACGCCCTCCGTGCCGCCTCGGACGCGCATCGATCAAACGCCGTAGCTGACTTCTGGCATATGGTCCACGCAAAGGGCGCGCCACTCATCGAACCGCTTAAGGATGATCGTGCGCACTTTCTCGTGACGTTTCTCTACCAGGGCGCGGAAGACACACAGAACGTCCTGCTCGATTGGCCCCCCTACACATTTAGGTCGCCCGATGAATATTTGATGCATCAACTCGCCGGGACAGACGTTTGGTACGAGACTGTAAAAGTAGACGGGCGAGAAAGGTTCATGTACTCACTCGGGCCGAATGTACCGCACATACACAGTTATCCGCCGCAAAACAGCGCTGACACTATGTCCATGCTCTGGGCCGCCATGCAGCTTGATCCGCTCAATCCCAAGCACTGGCTCGTGGACGCAGATAGTCCGGATGTCTCTCGGTACAACGGCGTATCGGCGGTAGAGATGCCGGATGCACCGCCGCAGCCGTGGCTTGCAAAGAGGCAAGGAGTTCCAGCAGGCACAGTCGAGAAGCGGCAATTCAAGAGTAACCTGCTCAAAAACGAAAAAGAGATCGCTGTCTATACCCCGCCTGGATACTCAAAGGGTGCGAAACCGTACGGCGTGGTGATTCTTTTCGACGAAAAACCCTATTTGGACGAGAACATCATACCTACTCCGACAATCCTCGATAATCTGATTGCCGACCATCGCATCCCTCCAATCGTGGCAATCCTTGTCGATGATGGGGAGGGTGCAGCGCGCTTTCGCGACCTTGCTTGCAATCGGACCTTTTCGGATTTTCTGAGCTCCGAGTTAATGCCCTGGGCGCGGCGACTGTACAACATAACGACAGATCCCCGGCAAATTACCCTGGGCGGATCAAGCCTTGGGGGACTCACTGCAGCCTGCACATCACTTTGGCACCCGGACACTTTCGGAAACGTTCTCTCACAATCCGGTTCGTTCTGGTGGACACCACCGAAAAGCGACAATCCCGTTGACCTTGGTTCACAGGTTGAGCCGAATTGGGTGGCGAAGCAATTCATTGCGAGCCCGAAGCTGCCGCTTCGTTTCTACATGGATGCGGGCACCGAGGAGCTCGATTTCTCGGGACTCGGAGGAGGCATCCTCGCACCCAACCGGAATCTGCGGGACGTGCTCCTCGCAAAAGGTTATGAAGTTTACTACCGAGAATTTGCCGGCGGACATGACTACCTAAGCTGGCGAGGTACTCTTGCGGATGGGCTGATTCTGTTGATGGGCAATTCCTCGGCCCGCCGGTAGGGCCTAAATTCACGGCGTTTTCGAAAGCTAGAATACTTGCCTGATACATGTCCAGAACTGACGAGGCGCGCCCGATCATCATTGACCGCTGGAAGGTAGGAGAAAAGAGATCCTCCCCGTGTCAATAAACTCCTTTTTTGTCTCCGCGGGCGTGCTCTCCGTCCTCTGGCTTTCGATCGGTGCTGCGCGAAGCCAAAATCAAGCGCCGCCATCAAGCAACACCGTCCGCGTGGTCACCAACGAAGTGATCCTGCCCGTAACAGTCACCGACCCCACCGGCGAATTGGTTCTCGACCTCTCCCAAAACGATTTCCACGTCTTCGACGACGGCGTCGAACAAACGATCGCGCATTGGGACCTCGGTGGAGATCCTCTCGCGGTCGCGCTTGTCGTTCAAACCAGCTCTCGGCCGCACGCCATGATTCCTGAGATTCACAGCCTGGCGCCGATTTTTACCGAAACAGTGATGGCGCTCGACGGTGAAGCGGCGGTCCTGACCTACGACTCGACCGTCGACGTACTCCAGCAGTTCACGAACGATCACGACACCGTCGAGAGAGCCATCACCAGCGTCGACGTGGAAGACCCCCACATGCATCTCTACGATGCGATGGCCCGCGCAGTCGAAATGCTGAAAGGCGAGACGATGCGCCGGCGCATTTTGTTCATAATCGGCGAGTCTCGCGATGACGGTAGCCACGCGGATTTCGGCGCGGTCGTCCGGGACGCGCAACACTCCAACATTTCCATTTACGCAGTGGGATCGAGCAGCGCCGCGCGAGACATTCTGCAGGACGCCCCTCAACTCTGGGCCGCTCCGGCCATTTTCCTGCTCCAGGAAGGCAAGTACAGAGGCAAACATCATGATCTTGAGGTCGCTGCCACGGCCACTGGAGGAATTCACTACAGTGTGATGCGCGCCGCGACGCTGCGCGACGTGACCGATAGGATCGGCGGCGAACTTCACGCGCAGTACATCATCGGCTACCAGCCGAACTCAGAACGCGCTCCAGGATTCCATTCCGTCACCGTCACGGTTTCGAGACCCAACGTTTCGGTGCGCACGCGCCCCGGCTACTACGTCGCCCAGTTTGCCAGGTAATCAGGTCGACTAAGGTCCAAAGTCGACCTGAAATCGCCGGCGCGCCAGCGCCAATTCCACTGCGTTCACTCGCAGCATGTAGTCTCGCGGACTACTTCCACGTCCCAATAATCTTGCTGTAATCCGCCTGTACTTCAGGACAGGTGACTTTCCTATTAATTTTACTTAGCGTTACTGTGTGTATGTGTGTGCCACAACAACTTGAAACAGCAACCATCCCCAGCTGGACCCCCTCGCGAGCTCAACTTGGGCAGGCGGTACCCTGCCGCCATAGGCACGGGCCGCCTGGCGATCTTTGGCCTGACCTGGTCACCGCTCCAGGTCCCGGTTCGTCATCCCTCGTAACCGTCCCGGTGCGGTTCAAACGTGCATGTTTCGGCTGCGGAAAAGCCAAGTGTGCTCACCGTCCCAGATCGTACATGCTGTCGATTAAAACTCGCTGTAAGTTATTGCAAACAAAGGATGGGTGCACATTCTAACATTCTAATCGTACATATTTGCAGACAGTGTCTGTGCAGCTCCAAGCTGCGTTTGGCAGTCTGCCCAGGCCCTCGACGCGACGCCCCAAAGAAAGAATCCGCGATAGAATGGCTGCCATGCGCGTGCGCGTCCTCTTCTTCGGCCAACTCAAAGAGATCACGGGCGTTGCTGACGAGGAAATCGACATTCCCGAGGGTGCGCGTGTCGAAGACCTCTTCGAACGTTATGGCCGCCAGTTCCCGCGCCTGACTGAGTTTCGCGGCTCCGTCGCCAGCTCGATCAACCATGAGTACGCGACGTGGCGCGCGCAGCTCATCAGCGGGGACGAAGTCGCGTTCCTCCCGCCGGTCAGCGGTGGCCAACAAGGTCCGGTCGCCAACGACATCTTTCAGCTCGTCCGCTCGCCGATCGATTCCCGCAAGATCGTCGAGAGCCTGAAAGCCCCGGAAGATGGCGGGCTGGTCGTTTTCGATGGTTTCGTGCGCAACAATTTCAAAGGCCAGAGCACACTCTACCTCGAGTATGAAGCGTATGAGCCGATGGCTCTCACGAAGATGCGCGAAATCGGCTCACAAATTCGACAGAAGTTCGCGATTCATCGCATCGCCATGGTGCATCGTCTCGGGCGGCTCGAGATCGGCGAGACCAGCGTGCTGATCGCTGTCAGCGCGGCGCATCGCGGCGCCGCCTTCGAAGCCTGCCGTTACGCCATTGACACGCTGAAACGCGGCGTCCCCATCTGGAAAAAAGAATACTTCGTCGGCGGCGCCGTCTGGGCCGAAGGCGAAGTCCCCTCGCAGGAAGCCATTTCCCGCAAGACTGAATCTATCTCCTAGATGAAAAAACAAATCGTTGCGCTGGCCGCCCTGCTCGCTGGCGCTCTTCTCGGCGGCGCCCGCCCCGCCCGGCCGGGCTCGCAGCAAGACGCGCCGCCCCGGACGATTCGCGTCCAGACCGACCTTGTCAGCATCCTCGCAAGCGTTACGGACGCGAACGGCAAACCGATACCTGACCTCACGCAGGACGCGTTTCGACTCTCCGAAGAAAATGTCCCGCAGAAAATCGAGCGATTCGAAGCCGAAACGAATCGCCCGCTCGATCTCGTGCTGATGGTCGATTCGAGCATGAGCACGTTCAAGGATTTGAAGTTCGAGGAAACAGCAGCGGCGCATTTCATCCAGCAAGTCGTGCGGCCGGGCGACACATTGTGTGTCTACGAATTCTCTGATTCAGTGATCGCGCTTTCGCACTTTACGGACAACGTGCCACAGCTTGAGGAGGCCACCAAGCACATCGAGCCGGGCGCAGGTACGTCGATGTACGATGCGATTGTCACCGGGGCAAACGCGCTGAGGCGGCGCCCGCCGGATCGTCGCCGCGCCCTGGTGCTCGTCACCGATGCCGGCGAGACGACCAGCGATTCGATCTTCGAAGATGCCCGGCACGCAGCCATTGCGTCCGGCGCGCTGCTGTATTCGGTGGTGATCCGTCCCGTCAAAAACGAGAACGGCCGCAATACGGCTGGCGAACATGCGTTGATCACGATGATGGACAGCGCCGGCGGAGATTTCTTCATCCTCGATGAAATGAATCAGCTCGCCCAGATCTTCGACAAGATCAATCGAGAGCTGCGCACTCAATACCTGCTCGAGTATTACCCGCAGCCCGCACCGCCGCCGGGCAGCGACCGCCACGTCAGCGTCACCGTCACCGGCGGCTATATCGTGCGTGCGCGCACGGAATATTTCACCGCCTCTGCGCCGCGATGAATAATGATGAACAAACCTGCTACGATAGAGCGTTTTAACGCGGGCGCGTCTCCTCAGGGATGTCCGGTCCCGCCGGATCAGCGAAGCCGAATGAACCAATTTCTAAAATTTGCGATCGATACCGCGCGGGATGCAGGAGCGCTGCTGAAAGAGGATCACTCGCGACCGAAGGAAATCTCCTACAAGGGTGAGGTGGATATCGTCACGGAAACCGATCGGCGCTCGGAGCGGCTGATCGTCGACCGCATTCAGCGGGTTTATCCGGATCACGGAATCATTGCGGAAGAGGGCGGCGGCTGCGCAACGAAAACGCCCAAGTATTGCTGGCACGTCGATCCGCTCGATGGGACGACGAATTTCGCGCACGGCTATCCCTGTTTCGCGGTTTCGATCGGGCTCACCGAAGATGGCGTTTCGATCGCGGGGGCTGTGTTCAATCCGATCAGCGATGAACTTTTTTCGGCGGCGCGCGGCGAAGGGGCGCATCTGAACGGCAAACCCATCCACGTCTCCAAAGTGGAAAAACTTGCGGTGAGTCTCGTCTCTACGGGTTTTCCTGCGCACCAGCGCAAAAACAGCATCAACATCGACTACTACTGGGAGTACACGCTGCGCTCGCATGGGGTCCGCCGCGACGGTTCCGCGGCGCTCGATTTGTGCGCGGTTGCGTGCGGACGCTTCGATGGATTCTGGGAATTTCGCCTGAACTCATGGGACACCGCGGCCGGCGTCCTGCTCATCGAAGAAGCCGGCGGAACGGTGACTGACTTGAGCGGGCGCCCGTTCAAACCAGGCGGCATCGAGACATTCGCGACCAACGGCCGGATCCATGGGGAAATGCTCGAAACCGCGCTGCGCGTTCGCGAAGGCGCCACAAAGCGATAGTTCGCGATAAAATCCTCCAGCTTTTCTCCAGCCGATTGACCTCGAAGCCGGCGAAAGAATTCTCATGAAATTAGCGGATTTCGATTACAATTTGCCGCCCGCGCAGGTTGCGCAGCGGCCGCTCGCGGAGCGCGACGCGTCCCGACTGATGCTGCTCGAACGTGCGACCGGCGCGTGGGACGACCGGCGATTCCGTGAGCTGCCGGACCTGCTCCGGGGCGACGAACTCATCGTGGTCAACAACACGCGAGTGCTGCCCGCGCGGCTTTTCGGGCGGCGCGCCGGCATTCACGCGATGCCACCCGGCCGGCACAATCCGGCGCGCGGCGAGTTCCTGCAGACGCAGATCGAGGTGCTGCTCGTTCGGCAGGTCGGGCCGGATACCTGGGAGACGCTGGTGCGGCCCGGGCGAAAAGTGCCGAGCGGGGAACAGATTGTTTTTGGCGATGGTGAGCTGGAGGCCGAGGTAGCAGGGCGCGGGAAATATGGCGTCCGCGTGCTGCGATTTGCATCCAAGAACGGGTTTCACGAGGCGCTTGGCCGGCTGGGGCACATTCCGCTGCCTCCGTACATCAAACGCGCGGATGAGCCGGCCGATCGCGAGCGCTATCAAACTGTTTTCGCAAAACAAGGTAGCGCGGTCGCAGCTCCAACGGCCGGGCTGCATTTCACGCAGGAGATTCTGGATCGGATTCGCCGGCGCGGAATCGAAATCGTCGAGATTACGCTGGACGTCGGGCTCGGCACTTTCGAGCCAATTCGGACCGAGCAGCTAGAGGACCACAAGATTCACGCGGAGACATACGAGATTCCGGAAGGGACAGCGGCAGCCATCGAGCGGGCGCGTCGCGAGAGTCGGCCGGTGCTGGCGGTGGGAACAACAGTAGTGAGGGCGCTCGAAGACGCGGCGGAGAAGAGTGAAGGCGGCGGCAAGGCCGTTGTGGCAGCGGGCCGGAACGAAGCGAGCCTATTTTTGTATCCGGGCAAGACATTTCGCCTCGTGAAACAGCTGCTCACGAATTTCCATTTGCCGAAGTCGAGTTTGCTGGCGCTGGTGGCTGCTTTTGCCGGCCGCGAAAACGTCTTGCGAGCCTACGAACATGGGGTCGAGGCCGGTTACCGATTTTATAGCTATGGCGACGCAATGCTGATTCGATGAGTGCTCGGGCGCAGCGAGCTTTGGTGCAAGCAGCGGCTCGTTCGTCTATGATTTTAACGTGGAGCGGTGAATGCGCTATCTGGTCCTAAGCGATATACACGCGAACATGACGGCTCTCGAAGCTGCGCTTGCGGCAGCGAAAGGGAAATGGGATCAGTGCGTGTGCCTTGGGGATCTTGTGGGATACGGACCCGATCCGAACGAAGTAGTCGATCGGGTGCGGTCGCTTTCGGCGGTGACGATTCGCGGAAACCACGACAAGGCTGTAAGCGGGATCGACGACATAGAAGATTTCAATCCGGTGGCGCGGAGCGCGGTGCTTTGGACCCGCGAGCGATTGAGCCCTGAGAATTTGAAGTATCTTGAACAGCTACCGCAGGGACCAATTCCGGTGGACGGATTCCTGATCGCGCACGGCGCACTTCACGACGAGGACGAGTACGTGTTTTCACCTGAGCTGGCGATGGACGGCCTGGTGACCTCTCCAACCACGGCGCTTTTCTTCGGGCACACGCATATTCAGGGTGGATTTTCTTTGCGCGGGGATCAAGTCTCTGCTTTGTACCTGAAACCCGCGAACTCGGCCCATACCATCAAATTGGACCTCGAGCCGGACACGAAATATTTGCTGAATCCCGGCTCGATCGGGCAGCCGCGCGACGGCGATGCACGCGCCGCCTTTGCGATCGCAGATTTGAAAAACCGCAGCGTCGAATTTTGGCGCGTTCCCTACAATATTGAGGACGTGCAGAACCGCATGATGCAGGCCGGTCTGCCCGAACCGCTGATCCTGCGGCTGACGTTCGGCCGCTGAGGAAAATTTGAAATGAGCGAGATGGATTCCGGGGCGCCGAGCCAGATGGACCCTGGCGCGGGACAGCCGGAACGAAGCAGCTTCCCCGCCGCCTTTGTCGCTGGAATCATCGTCATGGCGATCATCGTCGGGATCGTGGTGTTCCTGTCGCGATCGAGTTCGAAGCACGGCTTGAGCTTGACGCAACATCTGCCATTTGGCACGGCCGAGCAAGCCTATGCGCCGCAGATACACTTCCAGAATTTGCAGCTGGCGCACGCGGACAATCTGCTGAATCAGGAATTCATCTACGTGAACGGAGTTGTGTCGAACGGCGGGAATAGGCCCATTGGCGCGCTTGAGGTGACGGTGGAGTTTCACGATCCGTTTAATCAGGTAATCCTGCAGGAAACCCAGCGGGTATTCGGGCCGCCAACCGACCCGCTGAAGCCGGGCGAGCAGCGCGATTTTCAGGTGACGCTCGAGAGAAAGCTTCCCGCAACGTGGAATCAGCAGTATCCTTCCATACGCGTAAGCGGCGTGACCCTGGAATAACTCAGGTTTTACTGTTTCTAAACGCTAGACGGTTTGTCTATGAACGAATGGGCCGAGCTTGACCGGGCTCTTGGCGCGATTGCGGCATCGGGCAACGCCGAAGTCCGAGAAGACGGCGAATGGCTTGCGGAATTCGCCGACCTGCACTGCGAAGTTCACTCCCGAAACAAAGCTCCTCTCGTGCATCTGTGGTCCGATCAACGAAACCTGACGCGGCGAATCCTGGGGGTACAAGAGCAATCGGACGATCGCGTGGTGCTCGAGGTGCAGCGATTCGGCCGCACAAAACCGAGCCGGCTGGAAGTGGCGCGCGCGGATGCGCGGCGGCCGATTGGGCGCATCACTCGCGAGCAATTCCGGGCGCGACTGAGGCGAATGCTAGCGGAAAAGTTTCCCGACGCAGTCATCGATTCGTTGACCGCTTCACCCGATCTCGAGCATTCATTTTCGGGTGTTTACGTGCGCGGATCGATGCATGAGGGGGCGCGCGCGTGGGCGGTTCTGGCGATTGCGCCGGGCGAAAATGCGGCTGTCGTCGAGGGGGCGCTGAGCTTCGGCGTGCTGTGGCTCGATTGGATGCGGAGTCGCGCGGAAAAACGGGCGGTGGAGGGCTTGCGAATCTTCGTGCCCGAGAGAAGCAGCCGATTTCTGCACGAGCGGGCCTGCGCGCTGGCGCCAAATGCACGCGCGGAGATTTTCGAGTTTTCGGAAGCCGAAGGAACGGTCGAGAAAACCGATCCTGCCGATGCGGGGAATCTGCAAAGCTTTCTTATACCGCGGCGCGAAGCGGAATCCGCATTGACGGCGGCGCTTGAAGCCGCGAGCCGCTGTCCGGCGCTCGATCGCGAACTGCGGAAAGGCATTGGCACAATTCGCGAACGCGTGCTGCCAGGAGCTGCCGAAGTAGCGTTCGCGTATCGCGGTCTGGACGTGGTGCTGTGGTCGCGCGATGGTCTGCGGTTCGGGCTAGGAGAATCCCAAGAAAGACTCACCCATGGGAGCGAGCCGGGGCTCGAGCGATTGTTCGACCGACTCGCCACATATCGCAATCCGCTCGCGAGCGACACGAATCATTCACTGTACCGCGCGGCTCCCGAGAGATGGCTCGAGACGCTGATACTGGATGACCCGACGAAGCTCGACGCGCAGCTCGATCCGGAGCAGATTTATTCGCAGGTTCCGGCGCTTGCCGCGAGCGATCGCGGTGTGATCGATCTTTTGGGCGTGACGCGGCGAGGACGACTTGTAGTGATCGAAGTGAAGGCTTCAGAAGATATCCACATGCCGTTGCAGGCGGCGGACTATTGGCTGCGAGTCCGACGACACCAACGCGATGGGGATTTCGAGCGGTACGGTTATTTTTCCAATGTTGCGTTGGATTCGAAACCGCCGATGCTATGGCTCGTAGCGCCGGGGCTGCGTTTTCATTCCGCGACCGACACTTTGCTGCGATACCTGTCGCCGGAGATCCAGGTAACGCGAATCGGCATCAACGAGAACTGGCGACGGGGAATCAGGGTGATCTTCCGGCAATAAATGGATTCGCCGGCGCGCGATCCAATTCCCGAGGTCAAACAATAAAAAAGGGAAGCGGACCGAAGAAACGGTCCGGCTTCCCGGGGTGTGTCCTAGAAGTGTTCAGTTACTAGGTTAGACGCCGCTATTTGAGAATGGTTTCCTGGAAAACGAAAAAAATCGGGAATATCAATAAAAAAGATACTTGCGCCACTTCTCATCACGATGACCCATCAACCGCATCAATTGTCGAGAAGTGTGAAGCGTAAAGGGGCGAGGCTTGCGCTGTAGCTGAAGGCCGGCCTCCTCGGGAGTGCGATCACCCTTGCGATTGTTGCATTCATAGCAGCAGGCGACGAGATTCTCCCAGGTGGAGCGACCTCCGCGGGAGCGAGGCAAAACATGATCGAGAGTCAGCTCTGAAGCGGGAAACGAGCGGCTGCAGAACTGGCAGGTATTGCGGTCGCGCAGGAGGATGTTTTTGCGCGAAAGAGCCCGGCTCTGCTGGGGAATATGTCGATAACTCAGCAGGCGGATAACCGAGGGAACCTGGATGGCTTTGGAGGTGGAGTGGACCTCGTGATGATTGGTTTCTTCGGCCTGGGCCACACCCTTCAGCATAAGGACGAGGGCACGGCGAACCGCGGTGACGTTAATTGGCTCGAAGGTGGCGTTCAGAACCAGCACAGGAGCTTGCATTACGGAAGGCCGGGCAGGCTGTGGCGCGACGGCAGGTCTTACGACAGTGGAATCATGCGAACCCGCCCCCAACCCAATATTGGGCCGGGGACGTAAGACGCCAAACTTGTGACGGTTCTCCAATCGCGCCGCCTTGCGTCGCAGAACTTATTTAGATGCTTGCTAGTTCCGCCTGGTTAGCTCCCTTGCGAGAGTTCGGGCTTCGACAGGTTTCGCTGCTACCAAGCTGGACCGAGCCCGCGCCACCGTGATCCCGATAACCGAAGAGGCTCCCGCCCTTTTCAGGACCCGGGAGCAGGCATCGAGAGTGGCGCCAGTGGTCAATACATCATCTACCAGCAGAATGCGCAGGTTGTCAACCTTGGCGCCCGGCGAGATGGCGTAGGCGCCACGGACGGATTGCCAGTGCTCGG